>Ga0208462_1000001_pt1:0-180000 | contig 2308238 bp, 1940 predicted proteins | sample AD_SCU001_MetaG_FD_184452 | JGI IMG/M metagenome (GOLD analysis project Ga0208462, IMG submission 184452) | Active sludge microbial communities of municipal wastewater-treating anaerobic digesters from China - AD_SCU001_MetaG (SPAdes) (version 2) | ecosystem: Engineered > Bioreactor...
CCTCTATCTCAGCATAATCAATAGTCGCACTGCTTCCGGGATTCAGAAATAATCCCCTCCAGGTTACCCCGGATGTGAAATCAAGCTTTGCCTTATTATTACTTGTACCGTTAATTATCAGTGTCCCCGAGACAGTGAGCTTAGAACTGTCTATAAATGTCAGATTTGATCCTGAATTTATGGTGAGCGTTTTTCCTGAAGGGACTATTACGTTTCCTTTTACCTGAAATGAGGTGTTTTGTGGTACGGTTTCATTATATGCCAGAGTCCCTCCCGCTATCATTACCGGTTCAAGTCTGAAGAGCTTTCCGCGTCCCGGTTCAAAATATATGTTAACGCTCCCTGTGTCGAGTATTACATATGAAGTATCTCTCCCAATATCGGTTACTTTCCAATTCTTAAATCCCAGCCCGCTCTTATTAATTTTTACTCTTATAAACCTCCCCTCACTTTCTAAACATCTCCTGTTCACAACCATAAAGTAATCAAGGCAGTTATCAGAAAACGAGGTTGTCTTCTTAAACAACCCCAGCTCCACGAATGTCTCAGAGGTCGGATCAAAATTAGGGGGATTACCGGTATGTGCTGTTACCGATGTTATATAAGTCCCGGTAAGGGGAATTGAATCATATCTGCTATCTCCCTGATACCAGGTAAGGTCCATTAGCGTTGAACTTATTGCGTCTATTTGGTTGTTGAGTTCTTTTACGGCATAGTACCTTATGTTTGGTCGTTGAGAATCAGGGGCAGGAGAGTATAATGAATCACCATGTGAATTTGTTCCATAACCACCCGAATCAAAGAGTCCATAAACATAATATCCTTTATCAAGTGGATCGCTTGAGGGAGTTTGAGTTTCTACATTATAATACATCAACCCTTTTGCACCGTAACACAAGGCAAGCCAGCCCTGTGCCATTATTTCATTATAGGTGGGTCTTCTTAGATTAAGTGTAGCATTTCCAGATTCATCTCTGTAAACCTCCCCCTGACACTGGATAGTGTGATAAAACGGGATATGTTCATTTACAACACTATGATCAGAATTAAAATTATGAGCCCAGTTTATCATTTGACGCAGACCAAAATTTATCACTAATCCTCCCCACTGATTTTTACTATACCCCACAAGTGTTTGAAACCTTGTCTGAAGAGAGTTTTGGCCCGTTGAGGTATAGGCTGCATTTACATCAAGCGGATAGTGATCTGATAAAATGTACTTGGGCTTTTGAGGTGTGTGTAAATAATTTATTAGTTCAAGATTTGTATTATCAAACCACATATCCGCCCCCTTTACATATTTCTGATGAATTGTCGCTGTCTCCCATAAGCGACTTACCCTTTGCTGTCCGTAATACTGCAAGGGCATCGGTTCATCAAAGTATGCGTGAGCATAGTTCGGATCAGTCCTGTTTGGAATAAAACTGCTTGTAATCAATGATTCTTTTTGAGCTATGATTGTCGGTGACTGTACAAACAGACTATCATAAAACTGGTTGAATACGTAAGCTTTGTCAATATATACATTACACTTTCTTAGCCATTTAACTCTCATTATAAGGGAATGGTTATATCCATTTCTCTTTACGAAATAGGGTGTAAAAATGTCATGGTAATTTGAATCCGGGAACTGACTTTTTAGTATATAAATAGTTGTATCCAGAGTTTCAGCCACAGTGTATAATTCAATGTTTTTTGTACTTCTTGGCGAATAATTTAATTCTTCGCTTTTAGCCGGGACCAGTACTTCCTGAATTCTTACTGATAAAACCGAGTCATTATCATTTAGTGTGTCTTTTTTGTTTATTCTTACCCTGATACCCGCTCTATACTTAAATTGAATTTCTATTCCGGCTCTCTTAATTTTACTGAATGGCTGGTGATCCGGATGCATATTTAGATGGACTAAAGATCCCTCCCTGTGCATGGGGTCCGATGTATCTGCGAATGAAACTCGTACATTATAATTGGAAATATCAGGATAATCTTGGTCTCCTATACAGGAATCAGAAGTTTGCCAATGGGAAAAGAAAGCATTCTCAGAACCTATATCCTTGCCAAATCCCCAATTATTATCCTTATTTAGAACAATAGGCTGTACTATGGGCGATCCACCAATCTCATAGGGTACCATATCCTTATTTCCCATAGCAAACGAATATACAAATGCATTAAAATTGGTGTCCAAAACATACTTCGAACGTTCAAAGTTTCTATCCAATATCTTCAAACCTTGTTGGTGGTTCGATATAGGAATATTGTCTGCAAAGGTGGCAAGATGTGTCAATCCCATTTGCTTCAGCAATGGATAATCTATGTTGCCGTTTGTATAATTAGTATCACCTCTAATTACAGACAACAGATACAAATCACCGAATCCAATTTTATTGAACTGACTGAAATCCATTTGACCAAATATCTGAACTGTAAAAACAATAAATAAAAGCATCTTCTTCATTTCAAACTCCTATTTTATTAGTTCTATTTTTAATGAATTTATTACTTCCAGCCCATCGCTTTGGCGGTATGAAAAGCGGACAATATACACTCCGGTTGCAAGACCGCTTCCGTTAAATCTCACCTCATGCTTTCCTGCTTCCTGTTCCGCATCCACCAGCTTTGATACCTCCCTACCAAGAATGTCATATATCCCTAAAATTACTTTACTGTTTACCGGCAACTCATAACTAATTACCGTCTCCGGATTAAACGGGTTGGGATGTGCGGTAAGCAGCTCATAGCTTTCCGGTTTCTCATTATCTTTCTCGTCAACTCGTGTGATTGGAACGTGTACACTCGTATCTCCAAGATATATGTGCACCTTTCCGGGGAATGTATGTGTGGTGTTATCATCTGCCACCCCTATATAAATATCATCCGCTCCGTCCCCGTTAACGTCTCCTATATTTCCTGATCTAACTCCCTCATAATATTCCTGCGCATACCATCTTTTTACCGGATATTGCTGAAAATTGCTTGAACCCAGCCAGAGATATGTATCATGTGATGCTAATCCGTACATTTTCATCAGCAAATCAGGCACTCCGTCACCGTTGGCATCAAAATCTTCTGCAATCTCTGTTGTTATATAGATGTTTAAAGTATTTAATGTTTTCCAGATTGTCGTATCTACCGGGAACCCCCCTTTTAATAGTGCTCCTTTGTGATAATACGGATCTCCGACATATTCGGTTATTACATCTGTCTTTCCATCCAATGTAATATCGTGATAGAATGTGTAATAAGACAGTTTAATAATTTCCTGTTGATTATACCTTCTAATACTCTGCGTAAACGTTGATACATCCCAGGAGCTATTTCCAATATATACTAACAATTCTGAATATTCAGTATATCCATTTTTCAAAAACTTTGTTTTTCGTATAATGCAATCAGCAAGGCCATCCCGATTAATATCGTGTGATTTAATTTTTTCAATCCTTATACTATCAGTCTGACTCCCCTCCAAAATCTTGAAAGGTATAGAGTCTATTATTCCGTTAGAAATTTTGTGGAAATATATTGTGCCCCAATATTTATTGCTGTATCGAATAAATGGATCATAACAGGCAAGTTCCTGATTCCCATCTCCATCAAAATCTCTTATCAAAGTTAATTCTGATGCCCAACCCAAAGAGGCTCCCTCTCCAATAGGTTGATTGACCATCTGGTCGGGAATACTGTCTAATATCGGACCCCCATAGTAAACCAGTAACACTCCTCCTGCCGGGTTTACTCGAACTACAGATATTATTATATCCTTAAACCAATCTTTATTAATATCAGGAGCAATTATAACTCTTGGTCCTGTCGTAGTTCTGAACGGAAGGGAAAATTGAAAATATGGAATCGTATCAATTACCGGACCCCCATGGTAAAAATATAAAGTATAGAGAGTATCCGGGTATTTTCCTGTGCAAATTAAAAAATCATCATATCCGTCATTATTCTGGTCTCCAAGAGCCATTATAGTCCCTAGTCCATTATATCCATATGTTGGACGTTTATTTATCGTTCCATAATATCCATCAAACTGGGAATAACTATAGTCCGATAAAACTATCTGTAATAGAAAACTGAGGAGAATTAATTTTTTCATTTTATTTGCCTTATGGTTCTTTTTACTTTGCAATCCATTATTTATTCTTCTGATAGTAACTGTGAGAAAGGAAATTAAATTATTTACAGGGGATAACGTAGCTTTTATTTTAGTTAAAGTCAATAGGTGAAACGTTTATTTTTAAAAATAAATATCTCGTTTTTAGCGTTCTTTTAGCCATCCGGGTTTTTCCGTAATCACAACCGGAACTTCTTGAAAATATTCAGAAAGTTCTCACGCTCAAACTCCCCAAACTCTTAAAAACAGTATTCCGTATTTTATCCGTGAAAATCCGCTTAATCCGCGTCATCTGTGTTCTATTCAACAATCAATGACCATTAATGACAGCAAAGCGTAATGACCATTAATGACTCTGAATTATCTCAACTGTCTTTTATCCGTTATAAACGTTAAAAACGTTACAAACGTTATAAACGCTACTTCACCAGGCTCATCTTTATCGTCTTTACAAAATCACCGGCGATTACCCGGCAGATGTATACTCCGCTTGCATATCTTTTTGCATCAAATGTTATCTGATACTTTCCTGCTTCCTGTTCCTCATCCACCAGCTTCCTTACCTCCCTCCCAAGTATATCATATATCCCTAAAGTTACTTTGCTGCTTACCGGTAACTGATATCTGATCACCGTCTCCGGATTGAAAGGATTGGGATAATTCTGATGGAGGGCAAAACCGACAGGGATATTTTCGTCCTCGCGGGTGTTGAGAAGACCAAGTTTTTTACGCATAAGTACTGAAAACATTTCGGGTGTTACTACTTCCACATCCATCCCAACAATCGGATCGGCTTTGATTAGATTAACGACCTGAATTAAACGGGGCATGGTGATATCGGCACTTGAAATTGAAGCGTTATCCTGCCTGAACCTCTGATAGCCGGCAATTAAGAATCCGGGTTTTGTCTGTTTTTTAATATTGGTGATAATCCTGTTTGCCATTTCTGTCAGGTTCGTGGCAGTACCATAGAAACTCCCGTCACCGGTGTGATTAAACATCAATGCCTGATAGCCTGTTATGGGAATCTGTGTTGGTAGCTGGGGATCAAAAAGCATGGTGAGTTTGGCATCTATTGCTTTCTGAAACTGACCGTATTTCTGGAAATTGAAACTGTTGCTGATAGTCTTTCCCCGATAGGTCATCATACCGGCTCCGGCATAGTGTTTATATCCATAGATATTATCGACTCCGAACCGGTTCATAAGATATTTTGTAGTGTCAATTGCATTCTGCAACACTGCCCCACTCCAGAGATCAGGATAGGCATATCCAAGAGGAGATGTTACACTCAGGAATCCGTCGTTTTGTGTTCCGGTATCGTAATAATATTTTGCCAGAAAAGGGCATTCATCGAATAAATGGAGGTTCCATCCCCAGCCGACAGGGACTTTTCCCCTGTCAGCCGAAAACCATGCACCGGACTGGAAACCAACCACCCAGTTTGCGGCATCCCCTTCCGAACCGATAAAAATAATATAATACTTATTTTTCAGTTCGACGGTATCGGGGTCAACCCGGGATTTCGGGATAAAATGTTGCTGCTCAACCGGAAATGATGAATGAAAAGAGAGATTCCCCAGAAGGGTTTCATGGAAACTTGATCCGAAGAAAGCAAACCACTGTGTCATTGGTTCGGGTTGGATCCAGCCATAGATGTGGAATATCCGGTCGGGATTTTTAGAATTGAGGTAAGTCAGGACATTTTCTAAAATGTCCGCTTTGGCAACGGGCATTGAGTTTAAGTCGAGACCGTCTGTCCCCGCAAGATTTACCTGAAACATTTTTTGAGAAACCGTCCAGTCCGTGATTTCGCGGATGTAAAATTTCGACGGATTGCACAGTGGAAGGATATTCTGAACTCCCCAGTTTAACAGTGTCAGATACCGCGCTTCTTCATTGAGCGATGTATTGTTCCATGGATGTGTCGGATTATCAACTTTTCCTGTAACCCAGACCGGTGAATCATCGTTAAATGAATCTGTAATCAGTACCGAATCGCTCAGCGGCAGATTATACAAAGTTGCCATGGCGGAAGTAACTGGCAGCCGGTTACATAGCCCCCCTATCATCGCCGCTTGTTCCGCTTGCCATCTGAAATTCTGTCCCGAAAAATTTGAATAATAACGGTTTGGATCGTACGATATTCCCCCTTGAATATATTCCCTGAATTTGTCTATTAACTGAGATACAATCTGAACTGAGTCAAACTGAACATTCCCGTAACTCCTGTATATATCCCTCCATTTTTCATCGGTTTGATTATAACTCCATGTTTCATACACGTTTAATAGATATAATCTCGCCGAATCCCTGTTTACAATCCCGGCGAGAGTCATAGCGAGAAGTTTTTCCTGAGACCCCGCACCGGTACCGTTATAAAGAACAGCTTTATATGTCTGCCCATGCAACTGAGCCACAAAAAGACTAAATATAAATATATATCTTATCATACTAAAAATATTATTGATTAATATTACAAGTATAGCAAAAAACCTCTTCCTCTGAAACAGAAAAACGATACTTTCCCAAATGTTAAGAATTTCGGTTTATTTAACCCGGTCTTCTGTCTGACAAATTGCTCCGGGCGTGGTTTATGGAAAAATAAGTGGATTGTATTCAAGCAGAAATAGTTCTATTTTTGTTTATATTTAATGTGTTTCTAATTTTTAACCCCATCTGGATTCTTACCATTAGTCTGAATTAAGATAATTAAAAAGAGTTTCAATGCAAAACAATTATCATTTGTTCCACATACCCGTAATGGGAACTGGTTTTTCTATAGATACCCCAATCAAGGTGGCACCGTTTGGGATATCATCAGTGATCTCAATTATTGACGACATCCTTGTGGAAAAGGTAAGAAAATTCTATGCCCGGAAATATAACTTCAGTTTTAAAGAAATTGCTCATAATGAGTTTGACAGTCGGGCGAAAAGAATTACCGAATACCTGAACCTTGTTCAGAAAATAGTAAATATTAAAATTGAAGAGATTAAGAACCAGCCCTTCTTTCAGCAAAACAACAAAAGCAAGTACTTCGAAATGCTTCCTGAAAGTAGTCCCCTTAAGCATGCTTATAACAGATTATTTCACATAGTGGAAGGACCTCAGAAGGATTTTCTTGCCGCAGAATTAAATGACTCTATACTCCCCGGGTCAATTGACGTTAATATAATGTCTAAAATAGACCAGATTAATCTAACAACAAGAAAGGAAATGACCGGCGACGAGTTCAGCGAAGCTAAGGCTGCTCTCCGGGGTTTTGCTAAAAGCAACCTGAGTTCATCCGTGGTTTTTTCAGCCGGAATTAACCGTGGTCTGTTCACTTCCATCTCTCAATTCAGCGATTTTTACCGGGACCATACTGGTCAATTAAAAAAGAAAATTACTCTTAAAGTTAGTGACTTCCGCTCCGCTCTGATACAGGGGAAATTTTTAGCGGCAAAAGGTCTCGAAGTTAGCGAATTCAGAATAGAGTCGGGATTAAACTGCGGCGGTCATTCATTTGTTTCAAACGGTCTCTTGCTTCCATTCTTGTTACGTGAATTCAAAGAGAAAAAAGCCCAGCTCACCGAAGAATTGAAACCTGTAATCCAAAGATACTATGAAACTATGGGCCGGGAATTTCCCCTATCCGCCCTCACCGAAGAACCCTTAATAACCGTCCAGGGGGGAATTGGAACTAGCGGAGAAGCTCAACGAATGATTGAAGATTTTGGGTGCGATTCAACCGGATGGGGTAGCCCTTTCCTTTTGGTACACGAAGCCACTAATGTTGACAGAGATACTCTGGAATTATTGATGAACGCAACAAAAGATGACCTCTATTTAAGTAATTCTTCCCCACTTGGCGTTCCATTTAATAATCTTAGAAACACAGGATCAGAGCATTGGACAAAAACTAAATCTCTTACTCCAAAACCCGGCTCCCCCTGCCCCAAAGGCTGCCTCGTTTCGAATACGGAATTTTCTGACACCCCTATTTGCACTGCTTCAACTCTTTACCAGACTCAAAAGATAAGTGAAATTAACAACTGGGATACATCAGAAGAAAATAAAAGAAAATTTATTAATGCGGTGCACGAGAAAATTTGCTTGTGCGAGCATTTAGGGAACGGAACATTAATTTCCCTCGGGATAGATAAAAAGAAAGTTTCGCCTCAGGCAATCTGCCCGGGTCCGAATATTGTCTGGTTTAACCGTGAATATTCTCTTCGCGAAATGATAGACCATATCTACGGCAGAGGTCTTTCACTTGTTCCTGAAGAAAGACCACACATGTTCTGCCAGGAAATCGAGTTATACGTTAACTATATTGACAGATTATTCGACACAATCGAACTGGATGAAAAAGGAATTTCTTATTTGAAAAAGTTCAGGGAAAATCTTGAGACCGGAATGGACTATTGCTTGGAAATCGGGCTTAAAGAAGCTTATCCACATGAGAATCTTGCGTCAATTCCTTCATTCATATCGGAACAAAAATTAAAACTGAACAGAATATTCGCTGAGAATAATCTTATATAACCTCTGGTTTTTGCACTATGCCGCTAAATAAAATTCTTTCTACCCTCTTGCCGGAAGAAAGATAACTCTATATCACAAAACTGAATTTACTCCCCTCGTTCTCTCTGCTCTCAATGTTTATCTTACTTCCGTGCTTCTCTACAAAATCCTTACATAAAAGTAAACCTAACCCTGTACTTGGTTCTCCGTCCGTACCCATTCGGCTCGATTTTACATCAAGTCGGAACAGCGAATCCATTAATTTTTTACTCATTCCGATTCCGGTGTCTCTCACTGAGATTTCAACCTTATTGTTTGCGAGAATTTCTGCGGATACAATTACCATCCCCCCCTTGCGTGTGTATTTTAATGCATTCGACATAAAGTTTCTTATAACCGTGCCTATCATATTCCTTTCTGCCGTTATTTCAATGTCTTCTGAAATATCTGTAATTAACTCAACCCCCTTTAATTTGTAACTATTTGCCAAATGATCTTCATTTTTTTTCACAATTTCTGATAAATTGAATCTCTTAGGCTCGAATGCTATCTTGTTCTGCTGCATTTTTGACCAGGAAAGAAGATTCTCTAATAATTCATATAGATTCGTCGCTGAGTCTTTCAGGTCTTCAGTTAATTTTTTTATTTCCAACTGATCAAAATCCTCAATATTCTCTGCCATCATTTGTGAAAGCGTCATGAAACTCCCAAGTGGTCCCCTCAGATCATGCGAAATTATCGAAAAAAATCTGTCCTTTTCGCTGTTTGCTTGAATAAGTAGTTGGTTTTTCCTTAGCACTTCGTCTGCCACCTTCTTCCGTTCAGTAATATCCATAGATACACCGGTGATAAGCAGTGGCTTCCCTTCCTCATCTCTCGTCTCTATTGCCCCTATTTCGTAAAACCACCTATACTCCCCCGTTTTTGTTTTTATTCGGTATTCTGTTTCATAGTTGCTGTCCTTTCCGGAGAGCAGATCTCTTAACTTAACTTCTGTCCTTTCCTGATCTTCCGGATGAATAATTGCCGTAAAATTACTGTGATGACTGAAATCCTTAGCCTCATACCCCAGCATTTCTGTCTTTTGTCTGTCAAATTTAATCTCTCCCGTTTTTATATTCAGTTCCCACCATGCCATATTACCTACCTTCATGGGAAGTTCAAGTCGCTTTGAATATCTGATAATTTTATCTTGTGCTTTCTTCTTCTCCGTTATGTCATCGAATATTACACAGAATCTTTCCGTTGTATTCCACGGACGGTATGCATTCACGTTTAGATACTTATTCATTCCGCTATGATACATCTCAAATTCCTTGGTCATCCCTTGCATTGCAACTTCTCTGAAATTCTTGCACCAGACATTATCTACTTCTGGAAATAGCTCTTTGTTTGTCTTTCCTTGAATATCACCAAATGAAAAACCCGCCATTCTCACAAACGCATCATTCACATATTCAAAACTAAATGTCCCAAAATCCCCGGTCTCATCATACACCGTCTTGAATACTGCAAAAGCACTCGACATGCTCTTGAAAAGCCACCTGAGTTCAGATTCATTTTGCTTCAATTGATGAGTACGTTGCTCTATTATCCTTTCAAGATCTACATTTCGCCGGTTTATAAATAGTACTAAAAATACTAAAATTGCAGTTATACTCATCCCTGCAATAATAGTGAACAAGTATGCATTATTCTGATAATAATCTGTAAATACATTGCTTGCTCTTGCAACCATCATATATGTGTTACCAAAAACAAATAAAGGATAACTGAACGAAAGTTCACCAAGCGATACTAAGCTGAATTTTTCAATTTTTTTATGAATCAGAATGTTGCTCGTTTCATCCGTAGATAAAATATACCTTTCTGGAGAGTTAGGATAAGTCTGGAAAAAATCTATCTCTGAAAAAGCATTCCCCTCATTTACCGAATATAAATCCCCTCTTAAAAACTTTTCTGTATGCAATATTCCTACCGCAAAACCAAGTAATTCATTCTCTCTCGATGTTTGAGAATAGACCGGCTTAACCGCTATTATCAATTGTAAATTTTTACTGCTTACATATTTGACTGAAGGATCAACCTCATTTGTTTGCTTGGTTTCAATTCCCTTTTTAATCGCACGCATAAAATATGGATCAGAGTTAAGGTCCGTCCCAAGTAAAGCCTGCATCTCCCCCACCGGCTCCAGAAACATCAAGGGAAATTTTATCTTCTCAAGTGGTAAATTTGGATCACACTTGAAAGCTTCTTTGTCCCAGACTTTCTCTTTGCTGAAACCTGCCTTTTGATCTGCTTGCCTGGTTCCTTCCGGTATTTCTTTCGATACTGCCGGAGCCCATCCCATCATGACCTTTGACGCATTTGCTCCGGCTACTGAACTTATCATTGACTTGAATTCTTTTTCCGATATATTATCGGAAGAAGCAAAATAGCTTACTAACATCTTGAAACCGTAATCTCTTATCCCCCTGAAATCATTGCTGATGTTCATTATTTCCTTGCCGGAAACTGTCGCAAACACCTTATCCCTGTCAATATTTTCTTTCTGATAAAGAATAAGTGCGGTGATCAGTGTAATTAATATGCCGATTATTGCAACTGTCAATGCTTCTGTGTACTTAGCCCATCTGTATTTCAATAAAAGATTTCGCTGGTATGCATCCAGCAGTAGGTTAATTGCTAGTAGTATAATTGTCAAAAGCAAAACAATAATTGCTGCTGTGCTTTTCTGATAATGAATCTTTGCCCGCCATTCATCCGCATCTATATCCACACCTAGCATTATCAGCACTTCATCTGTTGCAGGATCAAAAACCGGTGATATTGCGGAGACGAATTCACCATACTCATCCGTTGTTGGACCCTCTGTAAATGGTTTCCCTGATACAAAACTCTCGTATAATTCTTTTGAGGGTGTTTCATATGTCGTCCCCGGGGGCGTTGAGTAAGGATCATCTGAAGGAATGCTCTCGGGTCCGAATAATACTGAACCATCCGAAAAGAGTTTCATTGTATATATATTTTCCAACCCCAAGGCTTTGGAATACGTCACCAGTTGATCCCGCATTCTGATATATGCCGGCTTCTTTAAATCATTTTCGGAAAATGAAAGTTGCATCACATGCGATGGATTTATTGACTGGGCTAGGGCATTAGTCTGCCTTTGTAAATTAAACCTCATCTTTCCGTCTATCAGATCAGCCTGCCAGTCAATAATATACAGTCCTCCGGTGAACAGTACTAAGATTATTGTCCATGACGCAATTCTGAATGCTGGTGAATTCTTTGCAGTCTTTAAAAAGTTTATAACTGCAATTACTACAAATACCGCTATATATGAATAATCAATATAATCCATGTTTATAATTTACAAAAAGATTTCCAAAAATAGAACAGTGGGCAATAATCTTTTTTAATTCACAAATTGTATGAAAAATTGAAAAAATAACCTTTCGGAATCTCCTCCTTCTGATTTCTGGTTGAAATTCATCAAAATTTCCCTTACTCGTCCCTAAATCCTCCCCCTCCACCCCCTCTCCCTTCGATATGAATACGTACTGAATACGTACTGAATACGTAGTGAATACGTACTGAATACGTACTTAACTCGATTAAACTCCCATTTTACTCCCCTGTTCTTGCTCCACTTATGCATTGCCCCTCTTTCCCCCGGAAATGTGCATAACCGTGCAAAAACTTAAGTTATTTTTTTTCACTATTTATTTAAGGATTAGGTATATTTGTAATCCAAAAAAAAAATAACGGAATTTTAATGAAAAAATTAAATCTTGGTTGCGGAAATGACATCAGGGAAGGATATACCAATCTTGACATAGTTGATTACGGCGGAAATTTGATACATGATATTACCTCTTTCCCCTACCCCTTTGAAGATAATACCTTCGACGAGATTTTTTGCTCCCATATACTCGAGCATCTTAACGATTTTCATAAAACAGTATCCGAACTCTACCGGATTAGCAAACCAAACGCAACTATCATTGTTTATGCCCCATTCTTTCTCAATACCAAGTACTTTGGCGAACCCGACCATAAAATTCCCTTCTCAATTCGCACATTCGATAACTATGAGTATATCGGAAATCGCAAACTCAAATTCTATGAAAAATGGAAACTCAATCATAGGACAAACTACCGCGGTAAAGCTCAGTTCGAAATATTGGAGAAAAAATTTATCACCTCCCATTTTGCCCTCCTGAAATGGATGGACCATCTCTTGAATATTGAACCTGTTATGTATGAACGTTTTCTGGCCGGAATCTTCTCACCCGAAGAAGTTTTCTTCAGACTAAGGGTCGTTAAAGAATAGGTGCTTCCATTATGAAAAAGTTTCAACTGGTCTCCAATTATAAACCCTCAGGGGATCAACCCAACGCAATCAAACAGCTTATCCAAGGCATCGAATCCGGCGATAAGTTCCAAACCTTGCTGGGTGTTACTGGCAGCGGAAAAACCTTCACAATCTCAAACGTTATAGCACAGACCAACCGCCCCACTTTAATAATTTCTCATAATAAAACTTTGGCCGCTCAGCTCTATTCTGAATTCAAATCTTTTTTTCCTGAAAATTCGGTTGAATTTTTTATTAGCTACTACGACTACTATCAGCCCGAAGCTTACGTTGTCTCAAGTGATTTATATATAGAAAAGGATTTTTCCGTCAATGAGGAAATTGACCGCCTCCGCCTAAAAGCCACCACCTCCCTCATCGAAGGTCGGCGGGATGTTATTATTGTCGCTAGCGTTAGCTGTATCTACGGTATCGGCGCACCTCAGCAGTTTGCAGATCAAATAATATTTATTAACAAGAACGACTCCCTCCCCAAAAAAAAATTGATGCGCAATCTTTCTGACATTTTCTATAACAGAAATGATGCCGATTTCAAAAGAGGCACCTTCCGCTCCAGAGGCGATGTCCTCGAAATAATCCCCGCCTTTCAGTACGAAGAAGCTATTCGCCTTGAATACTGGGGTGACGAAATTGAAAAAATCTCCCTGATCGACTCGGTTACCGGTGACCTTATTCGTGAACTCGACTCCACCGCTATCTACCCTGCTAAGTACTATGTCTCCGATCCGCTTAGCATAAACAAAGCTATTCTTCGGATCGAAGCCGAACTGGACCAAAGATTAAAAGAACTTAGAAATAACGAAAAGTTCCTCGAAGCACAGAGACTTGAACAACGTACCAGATTTGATATCGAAATGATGAAAGAGATCGGTTATTGCTCCGGAATAGAAAATTACTCCCGTCATATCGACAACCGCGAACCAGGCAGCAGACCCTACTGCTTGTTCGATTACTTCCCAGACGACTTGCTGGTTATCATCGACGAATCTCACGTCACAATTCCCCAAATCCGCGGAATGTATAACGGCGACCGCGCTAGAAAATCTGTCCTCGTTGAATATGGCTTCCGTCTCCCGTCAGCTCTCGATAACCGCCCTATGAAATATGAAGAGTTTTACAATATGCTCAATCAGGTGATTTTCGTTAGTGCAACTCCGGGTGATTATGAACTCGAAAAATCTGAAGGCGTTATTGTCGAACAAATTATTCGCCCCACCGGACTGGTGGACCCCGAAGTCTCCGTACGTCCAATTAAAGGCCAGATTGATGACCTTATCGGCGAGATTCGAACCCGTGCGGTTCGCGGTGAAAGAGTCCTTGTTACTACCCTCACAAAAAAAATGGCGGAGGATTTGTCCGACTACCTCGATAAGATAAAAATACGTGTGCGATATATCCATAGCGATATTGACGCACTCGAAAGAGTTGAAATCCTTAGAGACCTTAGATTAGGTGACTTTGATGTCCTGGTTGGTGTTAACCTGCTTCGAGAAGGATTGGACCTCCCGGAAGTCTCCCTCGTCGCGATTATTGATGCTGATAAAGAAGGCTTCCTCCGTAGCGAAAGATCTCTTATGCAAACTGCAGGACGAACTGCCCGAAACGTCAATGGCATGGTTATCATGTACGCGGATAAAATGACCGATTCAATGAAAAAAATGATTTCCGAAACAAACCGCAGACGAAAACTCCAGATCGAATACAACCGCGTAAACAATATTACCCCGCAAACAATCTATAAAAGCTATGAGGAAATCCTCCTCTCTACCTCAATTGCAGATGTCCGCAAGAAAGATGACGAAAAACCGGATTATGGATTGCTTAAAGTTGCCGAACCGGTTATGAAATATATGTCCGACGATGAGAAAAAAGACCTTGTCAGCCAGATGACTGAGGAAATGTACAAAGCTGCAAAAGACATGGAATTTGAAAAGGCCGCCTCCCTTCGTGACGAAATCGAAAAATTAAAGAAACATCTTAAAATAAAGTAACTTCTGGCCTCATCCTCTTAAACCACTTAAATTCTCCTCTTTTCCTGTTTTTTTTCCTTTTCCTCGAAAATTCGCCTTAAATTATGTGAAATAAATAAAATTAGTGATTTTCAGCACTATTTTTTTACCATTTATCCATTTTTTCTTGATTTTTATTCAAGTTTAATTATTTTAGCAAGTAAGGAAAGGAGAAATTTGTGAACTTTTTTTCCCCATTTCCCGTCTAATTATAAAATTTAAAAGGATCGTCTCCTTTTGAACAGTTTGTCTAAAGGAATTATTTTAATCACTTTTTTGTTAACAATATAAAGGAAACCGCGTATAGCATAACTGATACTGATTTAACCAACAGTGATCACTAGCAACAAACGAAAGGATGTGTACTATGAAACAAGTAGTAGCAAAAATCAACAACCCTCTGTCTGATTTAATCAGTGATGAAGTTTATGAAATTTTATTCACTCACGGTTTGATTGACGAAAAATCCGTAAGAGATTATCAGATTAGAAAAAAATTCAAACAACTTAGATCAAACAAAATTAGTGCGGGTGATGCAATTGACAGTATCCGTGAAGAGTATCCTTATCTCCAGTTCGACACGATACGCAAAATTGTTTATCAGATACATAAATAAAATTTAATTTTTTTTTGATAAACACTTGCCTGATAAAAAAAAATGTTTTATATTTGGAATGTCTTTCTCACAGGTTTCTCCCCTGGCCTGTGAGTTGAATAAGACGGCCCAGTGCTCCCCCAGCACTGGGTTTTTTTATATTTAACGGAGCTTAATAAATGGCAAAAATAGAAAAGAAAAAAACAACCAAGTCATTAAAAAAATCCTTAGTCTCCCCTTTTAACATTTACTGGGATTCCAGAAATTATATCCTTCTGATTGCCGGCGTGGTTATTGGCGCAATTGGATTTGTTTTTATGACTGTTAATCCTTGGGATAGCACTGAATCTCTTTTTATCTCCCCCATTCTGTTGTTCGTAGCTTATTTCCTTATCTTCCCTCTCTCTATTCTCTTAAAGAAAAAAGAAGAAAATAACAACAAGGAATCCTGAAGTGCTCCTCGCTAAAGTGAGGGGAAACATCGTTTCCACACAGAAAAACAAGGAACTCATTGGTCATAAATTGATGGTTGTCCGTCAGATTGACCTCGACGGAAAATTTATGAACAATACTGACATTGTGGCACTTGACCTCATAGACTCAGGTCAGGGAGATACAGTACTGATTGTCCAGGAAGGGGATGCTGTTCAGCAGATACTCGGTCATAAACGGGCTCCCGTTCATACCATAATTGTTGCCAACGTAGATAAAATTGACTCTCCACTAAAGTGATTTAACCTTGCATTCCTTATCTGTTCCTGATATCGCCGTTCTGAAATTACTCCTCTCGGTAGAAGGCATTGGTCCGGCAAGGGTCAGACTACTGAAAAACGGCCTCTCTTCTTTTCAGAATATATTAAACGCTGATAAAATCGCCCTCGTTTCCATTAATGGAATTAATGAGTCGGTAGCCGAAGCAGTTATCGCGGCTAAAAAAGATTTTCCGGAATATGAGGACAATGTCAACCAGGAACTCCTTAGTCTTAGCAATCTTGGCGGAGAGATAATCAGCTTGTGGGATGACAAATATCCCGACCTTCTTAAAAAAATCTATGACCCCCCAATACTTCTTTATGTGCTTGGTGAAATGACCGAACAGGATTACTATAGCCTCGCGGTTGTCGGAACAAGAATCCCCACTAACTACGGCAAGATTATGACTGAGAAACTTGTCACCGGAATCTGTGAAAAAGGAATGACGGTTGTTAGCGGTCTGGCACGCGGTATTGATACTGTCGCCCATTCCACCACGCTTAAATTCGGAGGAAGAACAATCGCCGTGCTTGGATGCGGAGTTGATGTTCACTATCCCCCCGAGAACCGGAAGTTTTATGAAGAAATCCCCCGCGTTGGTGCGGTCGTCTCGGAATATGAACTGGGTACTTCTCCGGATGCGGTTAATTTTCCAAGAAGAAATCGGATAATCTCGGGACTCTCCCTGGGCACTCTGGTTATCGAAACCCGGGAAAATGGCGGAGCTATGCAAACTGCCCATTTTGCTCTTGAACAAAACCGGGAAATATTTGCTCTCCCGGGAAATGTCAATATCCATCAGTCCGAGGGGACCAACAGGTTGATTAAAGAGAGTAAGGCAAAGCTGGTACAGGACGTAAACGATATTTATGAAGAACTCGCATACAAAATTCAACCCCTCCTCAATAAAGAAAACCGTGTTAAACCCAAAGTAGATTTGAATATGTTCCAGGAAAAGATTCTCGAAGCTCTTGGAAATGAACAGGTGCATATTGATATCATAGCAAAAAAAACCGGTTTCTCAACCGCCGATTGTCTTTTTCACCTCCTGACTCTTGAGATGGAAGGCCTGGTTAAACAACTCCCCGGCACTCACTTTATTGCCTACTGATTTTATCTCATTAAACTCAGTACTTCTTCTTTTTCCACAACGCCTTTAACCGCTCTTTAAGATTTTTCTCCTGTCCTAGCTCTGTCGGTTTATAATACTGAGTTCCTTCAAGTTCCTTGGGAAAGTAGTTTTCTTCTACAAAATGCCCGTCGAAATTATGCGCATACTTATAATCCTTTCCATAACCAAACGCCTTCATTAACCCTGTCGGCGCATTGCGTAAATGTAACGGAACTGGATAAAGCGGTTTATTGCGCACATCGGAAAAAGCCCCCTCCATTGCGGCATAGGATGCATTGCTTTTTGGTGAGGACGCCAGATATGTTACACACTGAGCAAGTATAATCCGCGCTTCGGGCATTCCAATCTGGTGGATTGCTGAGAAAGCCGCCTCCGCAAGTACAAGCCCGTTCGGTGATGCATTACCAATATCCTCGGAAGCAAGTATTATCAGTCTCCTCGCTATGAACAGCGGATCTTCTCCCCCGTCCAGCATTCTTGCCATCCAGTATAATGCGGCATCCGGATCACTCCCGCGCACGCTCTTGATAAATGCCGATATTATGTTGTAATGCTCTTCCCCCGCTTTGTCATAAATTAAATTCTTTGCCTGTATTACGTTCTCGATTATCTCTTTCGAAATAATGATCTGCTCTTTATCCTGCTCCTGGATTACGCATGCCTCCAGTGTGTTAAGCAGAATTCTTGCGTCTCCCCCCGACACATAATAAAGAAATTCCTTGTCGGTGATTTCAATCTCCAGCTTTTTCAGCTCCTCATCCCTCGAAAGCGCATCGTGAAGAATTTTCTCCAGACAGTTGACGTCCAGTTCGTTTAACTTATAAGTACGCATTCTGGATCTTAGAGCCGGGATGATCTCGAAGGATGGATTTTCAGTGGTTGCCCCTATCAAAGTAAGTATGCCTGACTCAACAGAATTAAGCAGCGCGTCCTGCTGAGATTTATTGAACCTGTGTATCTCATCAATAAATAAAATCGTCCGTTTGTTGTATGCACGGTTCTCTTTGGCTATGGCGATTATTTCCCGTATTTCCTTAACCCCGGAAGAGACTGCATTGATCTGGAAAAATTCTGAACGCGTCTTCTCTGCAATAAGTCTGGCAATTGTTGTCTTCCCGGTCCCGGGAGGTCCCCAAAGTGAGAAAGAAGTTACCGCATCCTTCTCGATCATGAGTCTTATCGGTTTCCCTGTTCCCAGCAGATGTTCCTGTCCGTGAAAATCCTCAAGCTCTTTTGGTCTCACTCTTTCTGCCAGCGGAATAAGGTTTGAATAAACTCCCATCGCTCTACTTCTTTTCCACTCTGATTATTCTTTCGTTCGGCCGGCTCATGTTGAACTTCTCCCGTGCCAGTTTCTCAATTTTGGCAGGCTCTTTCCTCTGCAGCGAATCAATCTCGTTCTCAAGTCTTTTATTCATTTCCCCTATCTCCAGGGTGTCCTTCTCGAGTTGTTCTTTTTCCCCCTTTACCTTCAGGTATTTGATGTACCCGGACTGATTAAAAACAATAAAGAAAACCGCTATCGCCACGGCAATTATGAAAATTATCAGAAACCAGGGTTTTCCTTTTTTATCTGTTTTACTTCTTACCGTTGCCATTTAACGAATTTAAAATAATTCTTTCTATTAACTCCGTGAATGATATTCCCGCAACTTTAGCCATCTTGGGAAGCAGACTGGTTGAGGTCATTCCGGGAAGTGTGTTTACTTCAAAACAGACATAACTCCCATCTGGTCTGAGCTTGAAATCAACCCGGCCATAATTCTTGCATCCCAGCGAATTGTAAGCAAGGAGGGCCTGATCCCTGAGTTGATTTGCGGTTTCCCTGGGAATTTCCGCAGGAACAATGTACTCGCTCATACCGTGTGTATATTTGCACTCATAATCGTAAAGTTCGTGCTTGGGCTTTATTTCTAGCACCGGAAGCGGTGTTCCGTCCAGTATCCCGACTGTAAGTTCCCTGCCGGGTACGAATGTCTCAATAATCGTGGTATCAGAAAAAGAGAAGGAAAAATCCAGAGCTTTTTTAATCTCTTCCGCACGCTTGCAGATTGTCAGTCCGAATGTACTCCCCTGATCATTTGGTTTTACAACCGCCGGGTATCCTATCTCTTCTTCAATTCTACTCATAACCTGCTGAAGATCATACTTCCCCGAAACTATTGTAAATCCATTGTGTACATGAATTCCGTTCTGACGGAAAATAGTTTTGGACATCCCCTTGTCCATTGCCAAAGCACTTGCAAGCACTCCCGATCCGGTATATCGGATATCCTGAATTTCCAGCAGTGACTGCAAAGTCCCGTCCTCTCCCCACTTCCCGTGCAACCCGATAAAAGCAAGATCAACATCCTTCAGAAAATCCAGTCCCATTGCCGCTATGTAGTTTTTGTGGGATATTTCTTCCCCCTTGTCCTCTCCAAAATAATCCCCAACGTCAGCGTGCTGCTTCAATCCGAGCGCAGGATCCACCGGCATTACTTCATGCCCTGATTCATTAAGGGTTTGGTAAATGGATTTCGAAGACAGCTTTGATACCGGTCTTTCCGGCGAGGCGCCTCCGGTAAACAGCGCTATTTTTAATTTATTCATTTCCGCTCTCTAAAATTTATTCTTCTCGTGAAGTTTAATTCCGTAAACTTTTTCCGCTGCTGAATATAATTTATTAAGATCTTCTCTGCTCAGCTGCTTTACAGTCCCCAAAGTGCGTGCTATGGTCAGGCACTGCGCATAGTGTTCAAGTTTTTCCATTCTGTAAAATGCCTCTTTCAGGTTTTTGCCCACCGTAACGGCACCGTGATTTTCGAGCAGAAAAACATTTGCAAACTCGATATATTGGGAGAGGCTTTCTGCCAGTTCATCCGTTGAAGGGGTGGCATAGCGGCATAGCGGTATCCTTCCTATTGTCAGAACCACCTCAGGAAATACCGGGATATCCAGTGTGTTTCCCGTTGTTGCGAATGCAGTAGCGTGCAGAGGATGGCAATGGATTACTGCGTTAACATCCTTCCGCATTTTATAAATATACCTGTGCATCCTGAACTCGGTCGATGCTTTCCCCTGTCCCATTACCAGATTCCCGTCAGGATCGCAGGCTATTATATCCTTTTCCTCGACTTCCCCTTTTGATATTCCGGAACGCGTTATCAGCAGTACATTCTCTGAAAAACGGACGGATAAATTCCCGTCAGTAGCAGCTGTGAATCCATGCTCATAGACTTTGCGGGAATATTTTTTTAAGTCCGTCTTAAGCGACATTTGGTTTCCAGCTCCTCCATGAGTTTCATAACCGCCAGTCCGTCTTCTCCCGTAACGGTGGCATCCTGATTTCTCATGAATGAATGATTTACACTTCTCAAAAGTTTATTCTGTTTGTTCCCTCTTTTGCGGAATGCTTTTCTTGCCTCGCCTTCCAGCAGTAATGTCATTTTTGCGGAGTAGGGAAACTTCCCCGCTATCAGATTATCTATGCTTATCGAGCCTTTGGTGCCGGTAAGTTCCAGCCGGTTAAAAGCCCGTGGAGTACAAAACGCAACATTGAAATACCCGTAATGCCCCTTCTCAAATTTTACTATTCCCGCAGCAAAGTCATCCACCTCGGTTTTATAAATAAGATTCTCATTGCAGCCGTGTATTTCTTTTATCTCTCCCCCCAGATATCTGAACAGATCAAGCACATGCGGGGCAAGATCCAGCATAGCTCCCCCCCCATATTCTTTTTTATACCTGAAATTATCTCCCGGCAGGAAATTAGTTGCAAACTGTCCCTGTATATTCACGAGTGTCCCGATCATTCCCCCCTCTATAATTTCCTTCAACTTCATGGTCAAAGGATGGAACCGGTACACAAGGTTAACTGCCAGATGCACATTGTGTTCGCGGCATACCCTGACCATCTCCTCGGCTTCCGCAGCGGTCACACTCAGCGGCTTGTCGCACAAAATATGCTTCCCTGCTTTAGCCGCAAGAATAACCTGCCTGTAATGGTCGGAATTCTTACTGCCTATATACACAGCATCAATTCCTGAACCAAGAAATTCCCGAAAATCCGAATAATGGTTTGGAATGAAGTATTTCCCCGCAACCGATTTTGCCCTTTGCGGATTACTGCTGTATAACGATTCAACCTTAATCCGTCTTATCAGCAGCATATTGGGAATAATAGACTGTTCCGAAAATGATCCAAGCCCCACCACACCCCACTTTAATCGTTTGTTCGTTTTTTTCTTTCGGATTTTTAACATGATATTATTTATTTAGTAACAAAAAAATTGTTCTTGTCTAACTTTAATTTCGCCATGAGTCTTTTTATCGGTGCCGTGTTCTGCATTACGTAAAAATGAATGCTTGGGGCTCCTTTTTCAAGCAATTCTGTTACCTGTTTTGCTGCCCAGTTAACGCCGATTTCCATAGTGTGTTCCGGACGTGCTTCCATCACCTCGTCAACTAGTTCATCCGGAATATTGATAAAGAAATTGCGGGGTATATTTGTCAGGTGCGGCTTGATAGTAATTATTTTAAGCCCGGGTATTACCGGCGCCCCGATCCCCTCAGCTCTGCACATCTCCAGATAGTTGAAATAATGTTTGTTGTCGTAAAACATCTGCGTAACAATATAGTCCGCCCCGGCTTCTATTTTCATCTTTGTGTATTTAACGTCGGTCTTTAGGCTTGGAGCTTCAAAGTGCTTTTCCGGATAACCCGAAACCCCGATGCAGAAATTCGTCGGGAAAGCATCCAGCAGATTTTCCTCTAGATAGTGCCCATTGTTCATTGCCTTGACCTGTTTCACCAGGTCGAGCGCATAGTAATTAGCACTTCTTCCCGCCGGCACCGGTTTAGTAAATCCGCTGTCGTCTCCTCTTATCGCAAGAATATTCTCTATCCCCAGATAGTTTAATTCAATAAGAAAATCTTCCGTCTCCTCACGGGTGAAATTCTTGCAGAGCAAATGCGGCACAGCGTCAATATTGTACTTGTTCTGAATTAGCGCGCAGATACCCAGCGTTCCCGGACGCTTTCTTATGACTTTTTTCTTTATTCCGGAACTTGTTTCCTCATAAATCACTTCCGCCGCATGACTGGTGATGTCGATAAAAGGGGGATTGTACTTCGACAAATCGTCTATTACCTGTAAAATGGATTTCATATCCCCCCCTCTTTTTGGAGGGATAATTTCAAAACTGATAAAAGGTTCTTTCGCCTTCTCTAAATGTTCAATAACTTTCATTGGTCTTCATATATTTCTATAACGTGATCTCAAATTTAACAAAATAATAACAAATATCACTCTTATCCGTTTCCTTGCCGTCAAGCTAAACTCGCTTGTATTGAGAACTCCCCTCAATTTATTATATTGGTTTTATAATTTAACCCTTCATGCAATATGAAAAAAGATGTGCAAAAAGCCGGGCGCTGTTTCGAAGAAGCTGAAAGACTCCTCATGGAAGGAGAGTACCTTAAAGCCATCAGGCAGTTTACCAAAGCAATATCAATCAATCCCCGCTTCGCCGAAGCACTCTATTTCCGTGCACTGGCATACTATTTTTTGAAAGATTTTAAAAGTGCAATTCCCGACCTCACCGCGGCAATAGAGAGCAATCCCTTGTACAAGGATGCATATATGCAAAGAGGCATCTGCTATTTTTCCCTTTCCGGGTATTCGGAAGCCCTCGCTGATTTCAACAAGGCAATAGAACTCGATCCTGCTTCGCTTACCTTATTTGAATTAAGGGGAGTGGTAAAATTTCATCTTCGTGATTATGCCGGTGCTGTTTCGGACTATGACGTCGCCCTTTCCAAACCGGGTTATTCAACAGACCTTTATTACTTTCGCGGGAATGCAAATTATGAACTTGGCAGACTTGATGAAGCCAGAGCTGATTATCTTCGCGGAATTGAGGTTGGCAGCCGTCTCGCACAACAGGCTTTTGAAGATTTGTTCACATAAAACTATTCGCCAAGCACTAATTCTCCAGCTAACCACTCTGATATCTTCCTTGTGGCGGATATTTTCACCGTATCGTCCGCTTTCGCAGGCATGTCCATATTCTCACCCCACCGCAGGAATTAATTCATTTTATGCCATCGGCAATTCAAGTGTAAAGGTTGTCCCTTCCCCTACGTGACTTGTGAAATCAAGTTTCCCTCTAATCATTTCGGTACATTTCTTAGAGATCGCTAATCCAAGTCCGCACCCCTCAAATCCCCTTCCAATTCCTTCGCTAACCTGGCGGAAAGGTTCCCATATAATTTCCTGCTTTTCTTCAGGAATTCCGACACCGGTATCTTTAACGCTAATTATTCCCTTCCCGTTTTCCTTTTGTACGCTTACTTCAATACTTCCGCTTCTGGTAAACTTCACCGCATTTTTTAACAGATTATTCAACACTTCCTTTACTTGCTTCAGGTCTGTTAAACAGAAAAGATTATCATGCCCGTCATTATAAATCAGTTCAATCCCCTTTGTCCGGGCTTGTGATGTAAACTCTTTAATCGACTCAACTACTACTGGAATAATATCACTGCTTTCCAACTTGGCGCTTTTCTCCTCAGCCTCAATTTTAGAGAACACCAGAATGTTATTCAGTGTCTCAAGAAGCCTTAACCCGCTTTCATTAATTGTTGTCGCCATTCCGTACAACTCAGAACCAGTCCGGAGATAGTCCTGAAGTATCTCCGAGTAGCCCAATATCCCTATTAATGGGGTCCGGAGTTCGTGACTCATATTCGCAAAGAAGTACGACTTCACCCTGTTCATCTCTTCAGCTTTGACTTTTGCAGCAAGCAGCTCATCCAGCATAGCCTTCTTTTCACTTATATCTTCCTTAATCGCTATAAAATTAACTATCTCCCCTTTTTCATTCTTGACCGGTGTGATAATCGCATTTTCCCAATATAGCTCACCGTTCTTTTTCTTGTTCCGGAATTCCCCTTGCCACACTTTCCCCGAAAGAATAGTATTCCAAAGCTCCTTATAAAACTTCTCATCCTGATGCCCTGATTGAAGAAACTTCGGATTTTTCCCTCTGACTTCTTCAAATGAGTATCCCGTGATCTTTGTAAAAAATGGATTTACATACTCAATGTTTCCTTCCGGATCGGTTATGATCATGCATACTGAACTTTGATCTACGGCTTGACTTAGTTTGAAAATCTCCGCTTCGGTTTTTTTCCTTTCGGTTATATCCTCATTTGTTACGATAATCCCTATGATCTCATTTCTTGAGTTTATTACAGGTAAGGCAGAGTTCAGAATTATTTTTTTGCTTCCGTCAAAACATTCGATTGCTATCTCTTCTCTTAAGGAGATTTCCCTTTTTGTAACCGCTCTTGCTGCTCCCCATTCTTCCGCTTCAATCCTTTTTCCCGAATCCAGCCACCAACCCTTATACTCATTGTAATCGTCTATCCCTACGTGTTTTATACCTCCCCATATTTTCTGCCCTTCGGGATTAGCATGTTGTATATTCCCTTCTTTATCCAGTATCCACAAACCTACCGGTATTATATTCAGAATATGTGATAATAGCTTTGTTTGATCATGAAGCTGCTTTTCATAGTTTTTTCTCTCGGTGATGTCGAACATATAACCGGTGATTTGCTGCAGATTTCCCTTCTCATCAAAAATCCCAACCACATTCTCCACAACCGTAACAGGCGCTCCGTCTTTTGCTTTGAGCAGAGTCTCTCTGTTTGCTAATTTATTTTTGTCTTTAAGTTCCTCCAGAAATGAGGTCCTGTCCACTTCTTCAAAATAAAATATTCGCGCATTAAGTCCCTTAAGTTCTTCAACAGTGTTATAACGCAACATTTGAGCAAAGGCATTATTACAATAAATAATCTCCCCGTCCGGTGTCGTTATATAATCTCCTGTCAGATCTTCGTCAAGAAAACTTCGTGATCTTATCTCAGTTTCAGCCAGTAATCTTTTCCTTCTTCTTCTTTCCATTGCATAGTTGATTGCTCTTGATAGTGTGAATTTATCAAGGTGCGATTTGGGAATTATATCAATTCCCTCTTTCAGCAGTTCCTCATTCTCTTCTTCCGATCCGCATTTATCGCAAAGTATAATGACTTCACACTTTTCCGACATACTCTTTATTTTCCTGGCTTCCTCAACTAATCCTCCCTCTTGCCATTTCAATCCGGCTATCAACACATCCGGAATATAGTTTGCCAGATGCACGAAGGCTTCATCCGGCCTTTCCACGTGAACATAGTGAGCATTCTTGTGTTTCGATATTTCTAATAATCCCTTTAATACTTCCGCATCTTTCTTTTTCTCTTCTATATATAAAATTGTGTTTACTTCTTTATTCATTATAATACTGCGTGCTTTCCATCGGAATCCTCATTTTGTCTTTCTTTCCTTGTTTAATGATCCATTTGTTAATTGTCTGAATTTAGAAATGAATGAATTTTTGACGGGAGACTATTGTACATTTCTTTTTTGTTTACAAATGCATCAGCTCCGGAAGAAAAAGACTCGATTTTGTAATCAGCCCCATCAAGAATAGTGAGTACAATAATTTTTATGTCGGGATTATTTTTTTTAAGTATCCGGGTAAGTTCAAAACCATTTATACCGGGCAGCCCGACATCAACGATTGCAATCGTGGGATTTATTTTTGGTACTTGTCCTATTGCATCTTCTCCGCTCGCGGCAAGGAATATTTCAAAATCCGGCAGCAATGCACTTAGCCACTCGGCCAGGGACATTCTCAGGTTATGATGGTCTTCAACTATTAGTAGGGTTTTATTCGTCATAAATTTTTCAAATTGTTATGTAAAAATAGTTTTGTGAAAAAAGGAAGTTTGTAAGGTAATCCTTACATCTTTTGTAGGGGAAGTTTGACTATTTTTGGAAAGATTCCGTCTTTTGGAAGGTTGTTTTACGGAATATAAATGGGTGTGGTTTGTTTAATTACCTGCCAAGCCCTGTTCGATCGCAAATTTTATTAATGCAGAACTATCTTTAAGCACTAATTTCTGCATTAGTCTGCTTCGGTATGTCTCCACCGTTTTTACGGAAAGGTAGAGCATCGAAGCGATTTCATTACTTGTTTTTCCTTCAGCAACCAGTTGAAGTATCTCCCTCTCCCGCGAACTTAAAGACTCTAGTGGGCTGCGTGAAGTTAAATTTTTTCTCTCGAAAATATAACTGTCTATCAGAATATCATCCACCTTGCGGGACAGATACCTGCGGTTGTTCACTGCCGCATGCACGGCATCAGCAATCTCACTCCCTGCAGATTCCTTTAAAAGATATCCGGTTGCTCCCGCATGCAGTGCCCGGTAAATATCTTCGCTGGATGCTTTCATCGAAAGAATAACGATCTTTACTTTTTTATTCTCCTCTAATATTCTCCCCGTTGCCTCAATTCCGTTCATATTTGGCATGGACACATCCATAACGATTACGTCAGGGTTGAACTCCTTGGCTTTCTTCACTGCATCCAGACCGTCCGTTGCTTCTGCAACAACCTTGATATCCCCCCTGGATTCCAGTATCAACTTTAATCCCTCTCTCAGAATTGTATGATCGTCTGCTATCAATACTCTTATGGACATTTTATCATCTCCCGACTTCAATTTTTATTGTTGTTCCCTTGCCAGGCGTCGAGGTAATCTCAAGATTCCCTCCGATAAGCTTTATTCTCTCTGCCATAGTTAGAATCCCGAAATGGATTAATTCCCCCGCCCTCTTTTCTTTTGTGTCAAAGCCCCTGCCGTCATCACTAATTAAAAGTACTGTTTTTTTCTTCTCCTCAGTCAGGACAACTTTAACATTCTTTGCATCTGCATGCTTGGTTATGTTATGAAGTGCCTCCTGTGCAACTCTGAAAACGGAGTACTCAACATTCACAGGCAGTCTGTAATCAAGCTCCTTCCCTTCAAATATAATGTTTATCCCTGTCCTTTCCTTAAACAAATTCAGATTCCATTTTAATGCGGCGCATAATCCGTAATCATCAAGTATTGAGGGGCGCAGTTCAACCATTATACTTCTTATCTGATCCATGGTACCATTTAGTATGGAAATCGAGTCGCTCAACCTGTCGCTAAGCTTCTTTGTATCTCCGGCAGCTATCTGGGAAAGAAGATAATTCAGATTGATGGAAAGAGCGGTAAGATTCTGACCCACCTCATCGTGCAACTGATGTGACGCAACTTTTCTCATCTGTTCTTCCGATTCAATTAAGCGAGTCATTAAAGTTCTTAATTGCTGTTCCGCTTCCTTGCTTTCAGTAATATCCTTTACAATGCCTGCCATCTTTTTCACCGTACCATCAATGTTTACCTGATGCCCCCCGGCTGCCCAGATCCATCTTATCATACCGTCAGTTCTTCTTATCCGACACTCTAATCTGAAGTCGGTTTTTGTTTCAATCGCATTCAGGAAAATATTTTTTGCATATTCTCTCTCTTCGGGGATCACATGTCCAATAAATTTATCAAAAGACCATTCCGAATTGAGATCATCATATCCAAAAATTTTAGCATGTTCAGGTGTCCTGAAAGCTTTCCTATCCGCCAGGTCAATTTCCCAACCCCCCGTGTAGCTTTGTTTTAGGGCAAACTTCAGCCTCTCTTCACTCATTCTCAGTTCTGTCTCAACTGTTTTTCTTTCTGTTATATCCGAGATAATTCCGTTAAGTGCAGTCACCTTGCCATGCTCATCACGTTCCCACTGAAATCTGTCAATAATCCACCTTAATGAACCGTCCTTCTTGATTATTCTGTACTCAATTAAAGAATTGTTCAGAGATTCCCTTGCTTGCATGATTTTCGCTATCACATCATTCTTGTCTTCGGAATAGATAGTTTGTTCCCACAATCCGGGATTTGCAAGCCACTCTTCTGCTGTATATCCAAAAATATCGAATACCGCTTTATTAATATATGTCGCTTCAAGCGATTGAGGATCCACGCTGTAAACAACCTGATTCAGATTCTCTGTTAAATTCCTGTACTTGCTTTCACTCTCTCTGAGCGCTTGTAGTGCCTTGAATTGCTCTGTTATATCAATAGCCATTACAATGCGCAATTCTCTTCTTTCAGTTGTTAATCCTATCGAGGTGATTTCAACATTTATGATACTTCCGTCTTTTTTCTTGTGTCTGAATGTTCTGTCCAGTTGAGAGATTTCCGAATGGACTTTGATATTTTCTATCAGTCGGGGGATTTCTTCTGCAGGACGTATATCCTCCAATGTCATGTATAGGAATTCTTCCCTTGAATAACCATAGTTCTTTATTGCGGAAAGGTTTACGTCCACAAAGCGAAGAGTCTCCAAATCATAAACCCACATCGGATGAGGATTTAACCTGAATAGCAAAATCCCCATTTCTTCCTTATCAGCCTTACTCAGATAATCCGCAATTCCTTCAACACTATCTGTGCCTGCCGGATTATTTTTCTCCTCTTCCATGAATGTTACCTGTTTTGTTATATCTTCACTATTTTAAATATTTACCTCAAAAGCCCGCTATCAGCTTTAAATACGATTGCTTGATTTATTTCCCTATTCCTGAATACTCCACCGAACAGTTTCTTCCGGTATAAAACAGTCTGTTTTTTTTACTGTTGTAAATAATCTCCAGATATCCCTCATCCGGCATCCATTTATCGTCATAAAGAGAACTGAACTCCGTTTTAATCACATTCCAGTTTGAATCGTACGCAAATTCAGTCCTGCAAAACGGCATCCATTTTTCCTTCTCCCACACTTCCCCGGCTATTCCCGTCAGATTGAAAAGTGTATCATAAAAGTACGAATACTTTTCCCCGTTGTGCCATTCACCACTAGCCCCCCACTCGAATGTCTCAGTCAGCAGATTCCCCTTTCCATCGTAAGTGCTCAGTATCCTGTCCGTTCCGCTCCACTCCCCAAACTCCCATTTTTCCCACCAAATCTCCGAGACCAAATTCCCCGCAGTGTCGTAATCGAAAAAATAGCGCCCCAGCTGCCTCCACTTCTCCCCTTCCCAAATATCCGCATTAATTTCGGACAGCTTTCCCGCTGAACCATACCGGTACTCTGCATGCATATCATTGACCCAAGTCCCCTCCTGCCATTTTTCCCTTAACCAGGTCTGCCGAAGCCCCGTTTCTTTAAAACTATAAGAAATTCTCATAAAGTTCCGCCACCCCTCGTAGCTCATCTCCTCAATGATATAAGAATTTATCCGCCCCGGCTTATCATAAAAGAACTTTATTCGCTCATGATTTTCCCCCTCCCCCTCATCCCTGAATTGTTCCCCGTGCAGTAATCCGGCTGAATCGAATACCCAGCTCCTTTCACTCTGACACCCCGTATCGTTATCATTCCGGGATTCGAATTCCGAAATCATATTCCCCCGCAAATCGTAAGTATAAGTCCATTTCTTCTGTCCGTCGTTTATAAGCACCTTTACAGGGGCAAAAAGAGCTGCCGGTTTGGGTATCGGTTCATTATTGTGAAAGAAAGGGAGTCTGTATGCAAGGGATTTTTCCGGAAGGAATTTCAGATTCAAGCCCGTCTTTAGGGGTTGGGGAAGTTTTTTCCCCCACGTCGTCTGTCCAGAAGTAAGGGACGTGCAGAAAATCAGTATCAGGATTATGGATTTTGTTATTTTCATATTCCGGTCGGTATTTGTATTTTAAAAATAGTAATTTCTTCCATATTTTCAAATCTTAAAAGCACTTTCGTAACTCTGGCGGTATGGTCTATTCCCTTGCCTATTTCCACTTTCTTTTCTAATTTGCAGATTATTTTATAACAATTTAGGTGAATTTCCCCCAAATAATGAATATCGCAGTTCTTCTCTCCGGCGGTGTTGACAGTTCCGTGGCTCTCCGACTCCTTAAGGATCAGGGGCACAAGGTAACTGCTTTTTATCTTAAAATCTGGCTGCAGGATGAATTCTCATTCCTCGGCAACTGCCCCTGGGAGGAGGATCTGAAATTCGCTCGCGAGGTCTGCCGGCAGGCAGATGTTCCGCTTGAAACTGTGAATATGCAGGATGAGTACTGGGATAAAATCGTCTCCTACACAATCCGGGAAATCAAAAACGGTAGAACTCCTAATCCCGATATGTTCTGCAACCGGATAATTAAATTCGGACAGTTCCTGGATAAAATTGACTCCGCTTTCGAGAAAGTGGCTTCCGGGCACTATGCGAATATTGAAGAAAACAACGGCATCTTCCGGCTTAAAAGATCCCCCGATCCCGTAAAGGACCAGACTTACTTCCTCGCTTATATGACCCAAAGCCAGCTCGCCCGCGCAATGTTCCCAATCGGTTCACACAACAAAAGTGAGATTAGGGAAATCGCCGAAAAGTATAACCTCATCAATAAAAACCGTAAGGACAGCCAGGGAATATGCTTCCTCGGAAGGATTAAATTCAGCGACTTCCTGAAACAGCATCTGGGCGAACTCCCCGGCGATATTATCGAACTCGAGACGGGTAAACGCCTCGGCAGACACAAGGGCTACTACTTCTATACTATCGGGCAGCGTTCCGGACTGGGTTTGCACGGCGGACCCTGGTACGTGGTTAATAAGGATGTCCCGGCTAATATCGTCTATATCTCGCGCAATGAGGAAATAATCAACAGGGAGAAAGAAACTTTTACGGTGGCAGATTTTAACTGGATAGAAAACACTCCCCCCGATAAAAAACAACTCGGCGTCAAGATCCGGCATGGTGCAAATTTCTATCACTCCACGCTTGAATTGAACCCGGACGGCACCGGAAAGGTTGTGATTGAAAAACCTGATAAAGGAATTGCTCCCGGACAGTTTGCGGTTTTTTATGACGGCGACTACTGCCTCGGCGCCGGGGTTATTTGCTGATAATCAACTGATTTGATATGAAAGAAAAAACAATTTTAGCACTTAAATACCTTACCGGCTTCATGTTCCTCCTCTCCGGTTTCTCCAAACTCTTCCCCATAGAACCCTTTGAACTGATAATTGTTAATCAGAAAATAATCGGCTGGGAGCTTGTCCCTTATCTCAGCAGACTGATAATCGGCTTTGAGATATTCCTCGGTTTCGCCCTGCTCCAGAGGGCTTATATTAAAAAGGTCTTTCTCCCCGCTGCGTTTTTACTGCTTGTAATATTTGACCTCCAGCTAATATACTCGATGATCTTCCATACTGCGGGGGATAACTGCGGCTGCTTCGGCGAGGTGATAAGCATGACTCCCACAGAGGCACTGATTAAAAACATAGCAGTCATGCTGGTTATTTTGTGGGTGTATAAGAATTATAAATCGGAAACTTATAAACTCCCCGTGATTGTAGGTTATCTGGTTTTCAGTTATGCAGTGGTTCTATATATTTCCCCCATAACCGCCTACGTTCTTCCGGATAACCCGGTTGTTGTGGCGGAAAAAGATTCCCTTGCTGTGGTAGCTGACTCGATGGAAATAATTCCGGATGCCGTAAAAGATTCCGCCCTCTCCAAACCACTCATAGTAAAAAAGGAAACTCCTCCGGCAAAGGACAGTGTGGTTACCCGCTCAGTGTTTTCCAAATATACTCAGTTCAGCGACGGAGTAAGGGTTAATCTCGACTCGGGAATTAAAATTGTAGTTCTTTTCAGTCTTGACTGCGAACATTGCCTGGAGACCGCCACAAAACTGAACCGGCTGCGTTCCGCCTTAAAACTTCCCCCTGTGTATGTCCTCTTCTTTGGCGAGGAGGAAATGATTCCCGGATTCTTTAATGCGGCGGGGGGCGCTTTCCCGTATAAAATCATTCCCCCGCAGGAGTTCTTTCCCCTTATAACCGCGGCTCCTCCACGACTGGTGTATTTACAGAACGGGAAAATTACCGGCGACTTTACTTCTTCAATGGATATAATCGGAGAGTTGCAGAAACTGCTTTCAAGGGATTGATAATTCCTCTGTTTCCTGAATGTCGGGGCGGGGAGATTTGAACTCCCGACCTCTTGGTCCCGAACCAAGCGCGCTAACCGGGCTGCGCTACGCCCCGAAATATTCAAAATTTGAGTCACTAATATACTCTTTATTCCTTTTTTTTCATAAATTTTTTTACATTTACTTTCGTCCGCTCATCATTTTCAATTTGCCTTTTATAACTTTTTTTCCCCAACTTCCCCCTCCCGGTTTTATCTTGGCACCATAAATAAAAATTTTTGGAAAGTTAATGATCCTTTTGTTTGTCTTTATACTCATTGCCCTCACCCCCGTCCACGCTCAGCCGGATGAGGGGAAACGGATTGAACTCCGCAAATTCGACGGCAGAATATTGATAGATGGATTAATTGATGACCACTGGGCTTTGGCTGACTCGGCGGACGATTTTATCCAGTACTCCCCCTTTAATAATAAACCTCCAACCCAGCGGACGGTTATGAGATTCCTGGCAAACGAAACTTCCCTCTTTGCTCTGGTCATTGCCTACTCCCCTAAGGAGAGGATAACCGCCTATCCCGGAAAATTCGATGACTCCAACGGGGACGGACTTTCCCTGATGTTCGATACTTTTAACGATAAAAAAACCGCTTATAAATTCGTGGTCAGCTCATCCGGCGCACGCATGGATGCCCGACTGCTTGATGACGCCAGAAACCGGGACTACTCCTGGGACGGCATCTGGTTCGCTGAGTCGCGCCTTTTTGACTGGGGTTACGTGGTTGAGTACGAAATCCCCTTCAAATCGCTCCAGTTCGATGAAAACGCCACTTACTGGGGACTTGATGTTGACCGCTGGCTACTTAATCCCGTGGTCGAGGATATTTACTGGAATTCCTACTCCGAAGGAGAGGGTCAAAGAATCTCCCGCTTCGGGAAACTGGTCTTCTCCGGTTTTAACCCGAAACATACCGGGCTTAGTCTTGAACTTTATCCCGTTGGTCTTTCCAAAGCCACTTATCTGCACAACGGTAAATATAAATTTGAAGTGACCGGCGGTTTCGACCTCTTCTACAACCCCTCCCCTAAACTTACCATCATGCAGACTGTCTATCCCGACTATGCCCAGATCGAGGCAGACCCTTATGATTTCAACATCTCTCGCTACGAAAGTTATTTCTCCGAACGCCGCCCCTTCTTCTCCGAGGGAAATGAAATTTTCAGACCTTCGGGGAAGGAGCATAACTCCGGCTTCTATTCCCCTATGGAACTTCTCTATACCCGACGCATCGGCAGAAAACTTCCGGACGGCTCCGAAGTCCCCCTGATTGCCGGCTCTAAAGTGTTCGGCAGACTCAATTCATTCGAGTACGGCGCCTTCTTCGCCCTTACGGACACAAAGGAATATTATGAGGACGATGAACTTAATAAAGAAGAGATGGGTTACTTTTCCTCTTTCCGGTTGAAGAAAAATATCTTCGATAATTCCACCATCGGACTCCTTTATGCGGGGAAAATAACCAAAGACAATTTTCAGGGGGTCGTGGATATTGACGGTGCCTTCCGGCAGGAGAACTGGCAGTTTGCTTACCAGCTTGCCCGTTCATTCGATGGCGATCAGGGGGATTTTGCATCTTCTTTTGGCTTGCGTCACCGCGCTTCTGAATGGGGCACGCTCGTGCGGGGCAGATATATTGGCGAGAAATTCGATATCTCGCAGGTCGGGTATGTCCCCTGGAAAGGAAATACGGATCTGGTTGTTCTCTCGGGTCCCAATCCCTACTACAAAACCGGTGCGCTTCAAAATCTCTTTTTCTTTCCGGGCTTTGGCGTGAATTACAACGTTGAGGATGCTTACCTCGATTATTTTATTATTCTCGGATTGAATATGAGCTTCCGCAGCAGCTGGGGCTATGAACTTACTTTCGTTGGCGGTAAGTCAAAGGACCAGAATGTAAAATATACTTCCTTCGAGGTGAGCTTTAGTTCCTGGTTCTTTACCTCCCCGAATTATCATGCGAACATCTGGGGGGGCTATTCAAAGACTTATAACTTCTCCCGCAATTATTTGTCATTCTATACCTATGGCGGATTCGCTTTTGATTATAACCTGTTCAAGGTTTTCTTCGTCGGAACAACCTTCGATACCTACATCGAGGGGGATCCTGATTATAAAGTGGAGGATGTCGTCCTTAACGCCCGCCCCTATGTCTCTTTTACCCCGGTAAATCATCTGAATTTCAGACTCTACGTGGATAACCTCTACGTCCGCTCCTCCGATAAACTCGAAAGTATGATAGTCGGATTTCTTTTTTCCTATAACTTCTCCCCTAAAAGCTGGATCTACTTCGCACTTAACGAGATACATAACCGGCAGGATGAGACTGATCCGTTCGGGAAGTTTGTGCAGCGGAAATTCATGCTGGATGAACGGGTCATGGTCTTTAAAATAAAATATCTTTACTACCTTTAAAATGAAAAACGCAGTCAAAGACTGCGTTTTTTGTGGAGCTAAGCGGGATCGAACCGCTGACCTCTTGAATGCCATTCAAGCGCTCTCCCAGCTGAGCTATAGCCCCAATTCAAACAATATTTAAAACTTTGCGTTACGCCGTTTATCCCGACTTTGTCGGGACGGTTAAGACTTTTTTTCGTTAACTAACAATTATTAAACCGTATTCCAAATATACTTAATTCCCCCCTAAAATTCAAAATTCACACATTCCTTCACCACCTCCTCCAGAGGAATATCCTTCCTCTCCTGAGTGGCTCTGATCTTAAACTCCACCTGTCCGGTCTTAAGTTTCTTCTCTCCGATAATCACCTGCACAGGCATACCCAGAAGATCCGCATCATTGAACTTCACCCCTGCGGAAACCTCACTCCGGTCGTCGAACAGCACCTCCACCCCGGCTTTCCTCAGCTCCTCATAAATCCCGTTAGCAGTTCCGGAAATAAGCTCGCTCTTCATATTAAGCGCAAGCAGATGCACCTTGTACGGCGCAAGTTTTGTACTCCAGACAATTCCCTTATCATCATTATGCTGTTCAATATAGCATGCAATCACCCGTTCAACCCCTATACCGTAGCTCCCCATAATAATCGGGTGCTCTTCCCCCTTCTCATCCTGGAACAACGCCCCCATCGCCTCGGAGTATTTTGTCCCCAGCTTGAAAATATGCCCCAACTCAATAGCTGTGAACACCTCCAGCGGCTTGCCGCACCTCGGACACTCCTCTCCGCTCTGTACCGTGCGCAAATCAAAAAACTCCGCCCCTGAAACATCCCTCATGAAATCAATTCCGCCGATGTGATAATCATTCTTATTCGCGCCGCTGAACATATTGTTCAAATCCTTAAGCCGCAGATCGGCAATAATCCTCCCCTCAAAACCCACCGGACCAATAGAGCCGGCATCTGCCCCCGTAATCGCCTTCAGCTCGTCCGGATGTGCAGGTCTTACACCCCCAAGCACCTTCTCCAGCTTCGTCTCATTAACCTCGTCATTCCCCGCCATAAGCACCAGCACCGGCAGACCGTCGGCAATATAAACCCTGCTCTTTGCACACTTAGTCTCATCAATCTGAAGGAACGCGCAAAGCTCGTCAATCGATTTCACATCCGGAGTGGATATCTCATAAACCTCTTTCGACTCCCCCTCCCTCTGCAGCGGTTGCACCTTTGATTCCGCCACCTCAACGTTTGCCGCATATCCGCAAGCTTCACAATAGGCAACCGTATCCTCCCCTGCGTCCGACTTCACCATGAACTCCTCCGAACCGCTCCCTCCCATTGCACCGCTCGATGCACCAACTATAAAATACTTCAGTCCGCACCGGTCGAAAATCTTCCTGTATGCCCCGTCGTGCAGGTCGTACGACTTGTCGAGATTCTCTTTACTCGAGTCAAACGAATAAGCATCCTTCATCAGGAACTGCCTCCCTCTTATGACTCCGCTTCTGGGACGCGCTTCGTTCCTGAATTTAGTCTGTATCTGATACCAGATCTGCGGCAGCTCCTTGTAGGAAGTTACCACCCTGCGCGCATGGAAAGTCATAATCTCCTCATGCGTGGGCGCCAGTACGTAATCCCGGTTCTTCACTTGAAAAAGTATATCCCCGAAAGCCTCAACCCTTCCCGTCTCTTCCCATATTTCCCTTGGATTAAGCGCCGGAAGATGAAACTCCTGCCCGCCGATAGCATCCATCTCCTCCCGGATTATATCGCTCACCTTCCTGACCACCTTGTAGCCCAGAGGAAGAAATGAATAAATCCCCGCCCCGATCGGACGGACTAACCCTGCTCTGAGCATCAGTATATGGCTCGGAGTTATGGCGTCGTTTGGTACTTCTTTAAGTGTCGGTATAAAAGCTTTCGTGAATTTCATATTATCTTTATTGTTAAAAAATCGATCTGTAAAAATACGGAAAATTTCCAAACCCTATAGCTTGAAAATCACCACCACTCCGTCCATATTCGAAACCGCAAAAGTATCCCCGTTCACTTTCCTCACCGAATTAACCCTCGAGGTTCCTAGATAAAGGAGCGGTTTTGCATTCCCCGCCGCATCAATCATATAAACAAAACCGTTTTTTGTGCTGAACAGAATATTCCCGCCGGTTTCCAGCGGCTCGCTCGGCATGGTGTCCAGCCCGAATTTCAGATCGTACGTCTTCCCCTTCTTCCCGTCCGTACTGACCACATGGAACTTGTCCGAAACACTCTTCACCAGCAGATTCTTCCTGTCGGAAGTTATGCCGATGGACTCCCACGCATTATAATCATTCTTCCTCCACACCGTCTTTCCGAGCAGTAAATCCACCGCCGAAACAATCTTATCCGGAGTAGCCACGTAAACATTCTTCCCGTCGGTTACCGGGTGACAAGCCGCGGGGGAGTAGTAAAAATTCTTATTCTCCGTCCATCTCCAGTTCAGCAGCCCCGATTTAGCATCCACGCAGTAGAGATAATTATCCCAGCTTCCGTAAATAATCCTGCCGTCAGTATAAACCGGTTTTGTTTCAATCATCATTCCGGCATCACTGTTCGTCCAGACGGGATTCATCGAATAAAGTTCATAACTGTAAAGCTTTCCGGCGGAAGTCCCCGCAATCACCGCAAAACTCTTCTCCTTGCCGAATTCAAACGGCGTGGTTATAAGTTGTGAAGTAATTGGTTCGCCAAGCCCCAGCACCTGTGCCACCTTCCCGTCGTCCCCTCTCAATGTAAACAAATCCCCCTCCAGCGTACCAACGCACACCAGTCCCCCCGCCGCAACAGGTGAACTGACAATCATGTTATGCGTATTATATCTCCATCTCTCCTCCCCTGCCGCATTCCAGGAATAGACCATACCGCTGTATGTAGCCCCGTAAACAGATTCATTAGCCGTATGAAGCGAGGCGGAAATGGTAGTCCTGAAATCATACTTCGCCAGAATGGTAACCCCGTAATTTTTAAACTGGAGCGAATCTATCTCCGGAACATTCAATACTTTGTTCTTTGGAATAACCCCCCATGCCTTTTGCAGTCCGGTATTATTCACCTCATGAAGATAAATGGAATCATTTTTCGTATCAACCAGCGTATATCCCCACGACTTCCCCTTGGCAGTTAAAGTTGCCCTGCTCATTGCACCGGGGAACCCGTTAAAATCATAAAGCTTGTTTCCGTGACCGTGCCCTACGAACACCGCCTTGACGTTTTTCTTCCTGAGAATATTTGTAACCTTAAACCAGTTATCAGTCTCCCGGTCCAGCTGGTGATGGATATAAAAATAAATTTCCTTCTCCTGCGGGATTGAATTAATAGTAGAATCCAGCCACACCAGATCCTCCGCCGACACATGTCCCCCGCCCCCTCTCCAGAGAACGCCGCTGTTTACGCCAACGAACGCAACACCGTTTCTCTCGAAAAAGAAACGTTCCCCGCCGAAAACCTGCCGGAACTTCAATCCCCCCGACTCACTCCACTTCGTATCATGATTACCGGGGATTACGTAATAAGGGACCTTTATTCCCTTCAGGATTTGGTAAGCCTCTTCCAGCTCCTTATCGCGTCCTTTTTCCGCCACATCGCCGGAAACGATTACGAATTCTATCTCCTTATTATTATTCACGTCATTAACGCAGGCAATCAAATCCTCGCTTGCCTTAGGGGAGCCGATATGCGTATCCGTAAACCAGGCGTATTTAAAAGACTGTGGATAAATCAAACTGCAAAGCAGCAGAGTCAAAAAAACAAATTTAATTTTCATACATCTCTCTGAATTTAGAATAAAAGCATCATTAATCTTAACTACAAATTTACCGAAAAAAGGTGGAAAAGAGAAAAAGGTTAAGAGATTCCCGCTTGCGGGAACAAAAATCCCCTTAATCAACAAATCAACCCTTTCACCCCTCTTCTTTTTCTTGCTATTCCCCTTTTCTTTCCCTAACTTTCATATGTAAATTTTTTGGTTTATTTGTTGAGCCTGAGATGAAGGATACGTCTGACATCAAGGGATGGAAAATGTTGCCCCTGTGCTAATCTCCCCCTTCGTCTCTCACTTTTATCTATGGAGCATTTATGGAATCTAAATTTCATACCTTAACTATATCTGTTTACGAGCGTAACCTCGTCTTCCGTGAGGTGGGTAATATCCTTAATCACTACGCCCGCTTTATTCAGCTTCGCACCGGATACCCCGTACCCGGCACTGACTTCGCTGTCATTTTCCTTATTGTGCTGATGACTAACGACGAACTCGGCGCCCTTAGCGGTAAACTCGGTCAGATTAAAAATGTTAAGGTTAACACTACCACTCTTAAAATTAAAGGATCCTGATTATGAAAACGCTTGTTGCTGCCTTTGCCGCACTTTTATTTTTTTCGGGCTTCTCCTATGCCCAGTACGGAAAGCTCTCCGGAATTGTTGCCGATAAGTCTTCCGGTGAACCGCTCGCTAATGTGAATATTCTTATTCCCGAAGTCGGAATTTTTGGTACTTCTAATTCTGCCGGGGAGTTCACTCTTCCCAAAGTCCCCTTCGGTTTGCATACCATCACTTTTTCCCACGTCGGCTTCCTTTCGGAAAAGGTCCCCCTCTCTCTGAATTCGGCGCACTTTGTCCTCCCTTCTGTTGCGCTCACCCCTACATCGGTTGCTATCGGTGAAATAACCGTCTCGAGCACTATGTATAAAAAGGTCATCCGCGACGTTTCCCTCCCCGTTGAGGTGGTTACTCAGGAGAATATTCTTAAACAAACCGGCACTTCCGTGTCCGATTTTATTTCCGCAGAGTCCGGACTGGCTTCGGTTAAGGACGGCATCTGGGCTACGGATATCAGCATCCGCGGGCTTAGCAGGCAGAATGTGGTTACGCTGATTGACGGCAGCCGCATTGAGACTGCCTCAAGTCTTGCCGCAGGGCTTTCGCTTATTGACCTTAACGATATTGATAAAATTGAGATTATTAAAGGTGGCGTATCTTCCCTTTACGGCACCGGCGCTACCGGCGGTGTGGTTAGTATCTCCACCAGACCGGTGGTTTATTCCGATAAAATTTCTTTTTCGGGAAGTCTTACGTCAGGATATAATACGGTTAATAAAGGCTCTTTCGGGAATCTCTCTCTTAGCCTTTCCGGCTCAAGCTGGTTCTCCCGCTTTTCCGGTTCCATGCGCTATGCCCAAAATACTAATACCCCCGCCGGCTTCCTCCCTAATTCGCAATTCAAAGATAATAATATCTCCGCTCTGATTGGATTCAGACCGGTGATTGACCATGAACTGAAATTCCGGTACCAGAAATTCTCCGGCTCCGATATCGGTCTCCCCGGTGGGAAGACTTTCCCCAATACCGCCCTGGCTAAGTACACCGACATCTCCCGCGAGCTTTTCAGCGGCGAGTACGCTGTATCTAATCTCTCCGGCTCGCTTAATCAGACTTCGGTAAAATACTTCGTACAGAAAATTGTCAGGAATGTGGAACTGCGCCCAAACGCAACTACCACCTCTACCCCATCCGCTGAGCATTTTACGGTCGGCGGAACCCTCCAGTCTAACTGGAGTCTTTCTTCTTTCAATCATTTAATTGCCGGGGCGGATGTATGGCAGCGGACTTACTCCGGCACGCGCGAAACGAAAATGGTTACCGGCACTTCCATACGCATCACCGGCGACCTCCCCGTTCCCCATTCTTCCTACCAAAGCGCCGGCTTCTTTGCTCAGGATGAACATAAATTCCTTGATAACCGGCTTAGTCTTTCCCTTGGCGGCAGGATTGACCGGATCTTCGTTAAGAACGATGCAGCTAATAATCCCGCTTATATAATCAATAACGGGAACCCGGTTCCGAATCCTCCCGTTAATCCGATGTCTTCTTTTCCTGCCGGGGAGTCGGATGAGGTTTCCTGGAGCACTAATCTTTCCTTATTGTATAATATTTCCACCGAAAGCGACGTCACCCTTAATTTTGCCCGCTCCTTCCGCGCCCCTGTGCTCGAGGAGAGGTTCCAGTATATTAATCTCGGCGGGGATATTTTTCTCGGCAATCCCGACCTTGAATCTGAAAAGGGTTATTTCTTCGATCTCGGCTACCGCCTCTGGAATCAGAAGATCTCCCTCCGCACTAACCTCTTCCTGAATTTGTTTAACGATCTGGTGGTGGATGCCCCGGTGGTGGTGGATAGTCTTTACCGCAAGACAAATATCGGCGAGGCGCGTATGTACGGCTTTGATATCCAGGCGGAATATAACTTTTATAACGATATAGTATTTTATACCACCGCTTCCTATGTGCGGGGTGAGGATATTTCCGCTTCTTCCGATCTCCCCCTTGTTCCCCCGCTTAACGGAAGGGTTGGCATCCGGTATAAACACCTCTCCTTTGGTTACGTTGATGTTGCGGCGCATCTGTTCTCTCGCCAAAATAATATTGCCAAAGGGGAACGCGAAACCCCCGGTTACGCCACGCTTAATTTCTATCTCAGCAGCGTTCCTGTCTATCTTTACTATATGAATCTGAGATTCTTTGCCGGCATTGAAAATATTCTCGACAAGGAGTACAGAAATCATTTGTCAACCAACCGGGGCACCGTTTTGGTTGAACCGGGAAGAAATTTATTTTTCAAAATTAATCTGACTTTCTGATTTTTATGGACTGGTTTACGCTCGCTCTGATTTCCGCGGTTCTTTCGGCAGCCGCTTCTATACTGGAGAAGAAGTCCCTGTTTACTTACGATGCGCTGGAGTTCTCTTTTATTCTCAGCGCATTTAATCTCCTCTTCTCTCTCCCCTTTTTCTTTTACGTGGACTACTCCGCCTTGACCGCCTCAGCTCTGCTGGTGCTCTTTGTTAAGTCGGTTATGGGCGTCCTTGCTTTCTGGTGCGTTATGCTTGCACTGAAAAATCTGGAGATCAGCGGCGCGCTCCCGCTTATGGTCCTTACTCCGGGGCTGGTTGCTTTCCTCGCTTTTCTTTTCCTGGGGGAATCCCTCTCCCCTCTCGAAATTGCTGGTATGTTCCTGCTGCTTAGCGGTACCTACATTCTCGAAATGAAAGTGGAGGAATCCATGCTCCATCCCTTCAGGGTTTTTCTGAATTCTAAAAGCCACCACTATATTCTCTTTGCCCTCCTCCTGTTTACTGTTACTTCCCTTCTGGATAAGGCGCTTTTAAGCCGCTTCAGAATGACCCCCTATTCTTTCATGGCGTTTCAGCAGCTCTTCTTTGCACTGATTTTTATGGCTATTTTTCTTTTTAAAAACCGATCCCTCAGGATAAACCCTTCCCTCTTTTCCGTTAACTGGTACATTCTTGCCCTGATAGGCATTTTTACCATCGGCTACCGCTACACGCAGATTGAATCGGTTAAGATTGCCCCCGTGGCGCTTGTCCTCTCGGTAAAAAGGATTTCTGTCTTTATCGCCGCAATTGGCGGAGGCAGAATTTTCCGTGAACAGAGCCTCCTTAAAAAGGCGATTGCTACTATTATTCTTATCGCCGGAGCAGTTTTAATCCTCGATGAGTAGGGCTATTTTTCTCTTTTGTATGAATTGTAAATCTTATATTTTAAAAGTTAGTATTTATTTTATTTGGATGAGGTAACCATGTTGTTTTTGATCTCTCTTATCGCAGCTGCGCTTGCATTGATTATTTTTGTCAGTTATAAAAAGCGTGGCAGGGTTGTTGAAGCTCCCTTCGCTTTGATTGGCTTTGTTGTAACCGCCCTGATTGCTGTTATGCAGTGCTTTACGGTTATTCCCGCTGGACACGTCGGGGTTGTTGACTTCCTTGGTACCGTAAGTGAAAACACTCTTAAATCCGGAGTGAATTTCGTTAATCCTATGGCAAATGTTATCAAGTTCAGTATCAAAACCCAGGAGATTAAGGAAAGTATGAACGTCCCTTCGAAAGAGGGGCTCTCCGTCCAGCTCGAAATAAGTCTCTTGTTTCATCTTAATCCCGAAAATGCTTTTGATATCTACCGCAGCGTCGGGGAAAATTACGCCGAAATTATTCTTGCCCCGCAGTTCCGCTCTGTTGTACGCGGAGTTACTGCCCGCTATGAGGCTAAAGCCCTCTATACTTCCGAACGGGAAACGCTTGCCAAACAAATTGAGGATGAGCTTTCCAGACTTGTCGCTAAACGGGGCATCACCCTTGAATCCGCCCCCCTTCGCCAGATTATTCTCCCTACCGGTCTGACAACCGCCATCGAGGAGAAGCTTAAAGCTGAACAGGAAAGCCAGCGCATGCAGTTCGTCCTCCTTAAGGAACAGCAGGAAGCCGACAGGAAAAGAATTGAGGCTAAGGGCGTTGCCGATTTTCAGGATATCGTCTCTAAAGGCATTAGCGAACAGCTCCTTAAATGGAAGGGCATTGAGGCTACCGAGAAGCTCGCAGGCTCCCCGAATTCAAAGATTGTTGTCATCGGATCAGGTAAGGACGGTCTCCCCCTGATCCTCGGTGGCAACTAACGCCCGGATTCCTTCGGTATCAAGCCCGCTTTATTGCGGGCTTTTTTTTTTATCTTTTTCTGCTTATTTTAAGTTACTTTAATAAGGAGTTTTTTATGCTTGGCGCTGTTATCGGAGATATTGTCGGTTCCCGTTTTGAGTTTGCAAATCATCGTAGCAAGGAGTTTGAACTCCTCCATTCCTCCTGCTTTGTTACGGATGATTCTATCCTTACTTTTGCTACTTATGACGCTATCGCAAACAACCTCCTCTTCTCCGAAGCTTATAAAAAATGGACGCGGCTTTATCCCGATAAAGGCTACGGCGGCAATTTCCGGTTCTGGGCTTTCTCGGATAATATGAAACCTTATAACTCCTACGGCAACGGCAGCGCAATGAGAGTTAGCCCCTGTGGATGGGCTTCGGACGACCTTCCCACCGTCCTCTCCCTTGCGGAAAAATCCGCCGCCGCCACACATAACCACCCCGAGGGGATTAAAGGCGCTCTCGCAACTGCTCATGCTGTTTTCCTTGCCCGAATGAAACACTCCAAACAAGATATTAAAAAGAATATCGAACTTACCTATAACTACTCACTCGACTTTGATTTTGACGAGCTTGTGCGCAACTACCGCTTCGATGTCTCCTGCCAGGGAACTGTCCCTCAGGCGCTCTTTACTTTCCTTATTTCCGATTCCTTCGAGGATTCCCTCCGCAATGCTGTTTGCATAGGCGGGGACAGCGATACCCTGGCTGCTGTTAACGGCGCGGTCGCAGAGGCTTTCTACGGCATCCCCAGCGATATTCAAAATAAAGCACTTGTTTTCCTCGACTCAACGCTTCTTGCTCTCCTCTCGCAGTTTCAAAAGCAGTATATCCGCTGAGCCGTTTCCTTTTATCTTGTCAGTTTTTTCCGCTTGCTTTATATTTGTTCTTAATTTTTTTATATTTTTTTAAGGATTTATGTATATGGCTACTACAGCAGATTTCAGACCCGGTATGGTTATTCGATGGAATAACGAACTTTTCACTCTCGTTGAATTTCAGCACGTTAACCCCGGAAATTGGCGCGCCTTTGTTAGAGCTAAGTTGAAAAACCTTAAAACTGGAAGAGTTCTCGAAAACCGATTCCGAGCCGGTGAGTCTATTGACTCCGTTCGCGTTGAACGCAAAACTTTTCAGTACCTCTACCGCGAAGGGGCTGACTTTGTTTTGATGGATAACGAGACTTACGAGCAGATTAACGTCGCCCCCGAAATTATCGGTGAGGGGGAAAAATATCTCAAGGAGAATGTTAATATCGACCTCCTCTTCGACGACACCAGGATTATCGCGGTTGAAATCCCTATCTTCGTTATCCTTCAGATAACCGACACCGAACCCGGCATGAAAGGCGATACCGTCTCCAACGTTCTTAAACCCGCGACTACTGAAACCGGAGCGGTTGTGATGGTCCCCCTCTTCGTTGAATCGGGCACGATGATAAAAATTGATACTAGAACCGGCGATTATGTCGAACGGGTAAAATAATTTAAAGGAGTGATTCTGTGAACAGTAAAAAACTTTCTATCGGCGATTTAGCCCCCCCTTTTGAGCTTAAAGGGATTGACAGCAAGCTTTATAACCTTTCCTCTTTTATGCACTCTGAATTGCTCCTTGTGATTTTTAGCTGTAATCACTGCCCCTACGTCCAGGCTTACGAAAAAAGAATTATTGACCTTCAGAACGACTTCCGGGACAAGCTGGCGGTTGTAGCAGTTAATTCGAACGATGCCTCCCGGTATCCCGAGGACTCGTTCGATGAAATGGTTAAACGCGCCGCACTCGTTGGATTCAATTTCCCGTACCTCTACGACGAAACTCAGCAAACCGCCGCTGCTTACGGCGCTTCGCATACTCCCGAACTTTTCCTTTTCGATATGGCGCGCAAACTTGTTTATACCGGGAAAATAGATGATAACTGGCAGGAACCTTCGAAGGTTTCTTCCACTTACCTTAGAAATGCTGTTGCTGAATTGCTTGCGGGAAATCCGGTTTCCGTCCCGGAAACTTACGCCATCGGATGTACTATTAAGTGGAAATACTAATCCCTAATACATTGAACCGATATTAAGCGTTACGTAAAATCCCCCCAGGTTTTTAAGGTAGCTCCCTTCAAGCCCCTCTACCCCCTCGTTGAAAAATCTTATTACATAGTACCTTATGTTAATTCCGAGCAGCCTGCTCTGATCCAGTCCGAAGTTTGCTCCTACCCCCACATAAGCGCCTGCGGTGAAATGCCCCTCCGCCCGCTTGAATGAGGTGAAAAACTCATCCTCGTACGGAGTGGTCACTACCATGCTCGGTCCCGCACCAAAGTTTATGTAGGGGCGCAGATTGTCCCCTATCTCTTTCCTGAATAGCCGGTACTGCAATCCGAAGTTCAGCGGCATAATGAAAATCCTGTTCTTCTTTCCCCTTACGTAGGTGTTCCCCCAATAGTCTATATACTCGAACTCTCTCTCATCCTTCGCCTCGGAAATGGAGAAATCGGTGAAGAACGTAAGGTCCGAACCTATATCCTTCCGGTAAAATCCGCCGAAGCCGAATCCCCCCTCGCCAAACATTATATCCACTCCCCACGCATGCGGCGGAAAATCTATCGATTCTTTCTCCGGTGCCAGTTCTCCTATCCCCTGCAACTTGACTTCGCTTATCAGTAGCAGACAAAAAAGTATATAGATGTATTTTTTCATAATTTTGATAATTGATTTTCTAAAGATAGTTTAATCGGTAAAAATCGGAAAGTCAAAATTCACTCCCGCCGCTTGCCTCAGAATCTCCTTTTATCTTCCCTCCCCGCTTGTTATATTGACTTCGCTAATTATTTTTTTTAACGGAATGCTTCTTTCAAAATCATATACCGGATCCCTCGATATTGATTCGCTAATTGACGGCATGGTGGCAAAGGGGGACTCCTCCGGCTTCCTGCTTATTGTGCCGACAAATAGAAAGGTACGCTCGCTTACAAAGGAATTTATTGCAAAATCTCCCGGACAGGGGGTATCTTCCCTTAATATCGCCACCCTCACAACCCTCTCCCGCAAACTCCTTGTCCACTCCGGTATTCCCTTTTCCATTCCCGGGGAAGCGGCTGTCTCGGTCCTCATTCAGCAGGTCTTCCATGAACTCGCTAAATCCGATGCCCCAGCTCCTTTATCCTATTTCAGGAATTTTACCGGAAAAATTCCCAATGGCTATCTCGACAGGATCCGCTCCGCTATTTCCGAATATAAGCGCCATGGGGTTTCCCCCCGGAATCTTCTTGATGAGTTCACCGACAAAAACAGCGCCGAAGCACGTAAAACAGCCGACATTGCTCTGGTGTATGACCTCCTTAACTCTAAATTCGAACAGCTTAAGATCAAGGATATCGGAGATATTTATTCGGAACTCCTTTCTCTCCCCGCTGCCGGACTTCATTCCCTTTTCCGTGCTATTTATCCATCTGTTAATTATGTTGTCATTCGCGGATTTACGGAACTTTCTCTTTCGGAAATTTCCCTCATTGATTCCATCGCCTCTGTTCATCAGCTCCGGCTGATTCTCGAGCTGGACGACAATCTCTATAATCCGAATTACTTCGAAACCCCTGCTATCCCCCTTGTCCACTTCGAACAGCGGGGCTATAAGAAAATTACCGCAACTGACCCGGATGAAAATAATTTCAAATCCCTTCTCTCCAGACATTTGTTCGACCGCAACCTCCTCGCTCCCCTCCCGGATAAATCCGATGCGCTTGCTCTGATCCGCGCTAAATCTCCCGGAGATGAAATAACCCTGATTACCAAGGAGATTAAACGGCTTATCACACTTGAAAATGTTCCCCCCCATTCCATCGCTCTGGTCTTTCACACAATCCCTGACTATTCACCAATCGTAAGGGACAAATTCTCCGCTATGGGCATCCCGTTTAATCTTACTGACCGCTATTATCTCCATACTTTTGCGCCGGTTGTTTCTGTATTTAACCACCTTGAACTTCTTAACAACGATTTTTATTATCACTACCTCTACCGCGTTATAAACAGTAATTTCAAGGCTTTTCCTGCTTCCTCGCTGAATGACTTCAAGTCGGTCGCCTCGGAATTGAATGTGGTTTCGGGTTACAATAAGTGGTTGGGTGCAATTAACAGCAAAATAGAATTGCTTAAGGCGGATGATCCTGAAGCCGATCTTTCCGTCTATGAATCTGTCCTGTCCGATATCGGCAAATTGCAGCAGCTTCTTTCTCCTTTCAGAAAACCCCTTACTCTCCGCCGCTTTCTGGATGAGATTGAAAATCTGATCGGAAAAATGGATCTCCCTTATAAAATACTCTCCGGTGATGACGGTACCGCCGAACTGAATCTTAAATCCCTTTCCACTTTTATGGATGTAGTTACGGAACTTACTGAACTGCTTGGTCTGGAATATGGTTTCGACAAAAAATTCCCCCTCTCCTTCTTCCTCGAAAATCTTTATACCGCCGTCTCTGCCGCCCGCTTTAATATTACGGAACGCTCCAACTCCGGTGTGCAGGTAACTTCTTTTAACGAGATACGCGGTCTCTCTTTTGACTATCTCTTTGTAGCAGGTCTGTACGACGGCAATATCCCCACGCGTCATACGCCGGATATCTTCCTCTCCTCTAAATATGCGAAGAATGAGAAGCGCCATAACTCAGAGGAACGCTATCTTTTCTACCGGGTGATTTCTTCTTTCAATAAAAAACTTTTTCTCTCCTATCCCCTTAACGACAATAAGAAGGAGTTCGTCCCCTCCGTTTTCCTGAAAGAACTTCAGAATATCTTCCGGATTAAAGAACTTGACTATCAGACTCTCGACAGCTTTATCTTTTCCGGCGGCGAACTGAAAGCACGCCTCGGTTCGGATACCTCCTTCCGCAGTTCCCTCTCTTCCGAAGCCCGGGAGGATCTTGAGAATATTATCCGCCTCGATTCGGACCGCATGATTGGCTCCTCCGCTGACTATCCCGCATATTTCGGTCTGCTCGGAAATTCAAATTCGGAACTGATTACCAACACCCTTGCAGGTTTTAAAACCCGCAGCTACTCGATTTCCCAGCTCGAAACTTATGCAAAATGCCCCTTCAAATTCTTTATTGAACGGGTCCTCTCTCTCAAAACTGTTGAGGAACCAACCGAGGAAATTGAGAGCATGGCAATCGGCACACTCCTCCATAAGATCGTTGATCTCTTCTATAAAGAGTTGAAAAAAAGAAAAATTGACCTCCGGGATTGTACCGACGATGTTTTCGAAATAGCAACCGGTCTGATTTTCCAAATTGCAGAGGATGAGATCCGCCTCCTTAAACTCGATGCCGATATTAACTTTTTTGAACTTGAGAAAATTATCGGCATCGAGGGGAACAGGGAAAACTCGATTCTTTATGACTTCCTCCTCTATGAGCGCAATCCTGATAACTCCGCCGGTTTTGATCCCGCCTATTTCGAGGTCTCCTTCGGAAAGTTCCGGCATGGCAATGATAACCAGATTAAACCGTTTGACCTTAAGATTGATAATATCAGCATCCGCGGAAAGATTGACCGCATTGATATTCACCGGAATGAGAATCTCTTCAGGGTGATTGATTATAAACTTTCCAAAAACTCTCCCCCCGTAAAGGAGATTATCGAAGGCATTTCCCTGCAGCTCCCCCTCTATCTTTATGCTGCCGAAGAGATGCTTAAAAACGAGTTCCCGAAGCACAATTTCCAGCCGGGCATCGCCGGTCTCTACTCTTTCAATCGCTCTGCTTTTGGATTCCGCGGTCTTCTACCTGCCCGGTCTAACCTTGCAAAAATGATTATTGAAAATAAGGAGAGTCTGATTTCTGATAACCGCAAGTTCATTTCGGACTGCCTCGGCTTCATCCGCAATTATGTTACCCTGATTACTGCCGGTAGGTTTAATGTTTCCCAACTCCCCAACCGCGAAGATCTCGTCTGCAAATTCTGCGACTTCTCGAAAATCTGCATGAAGATTGACTCCCTCGAAACCCCCGAATCTGACTCCTGAAAGCCTGTTTCCTGATTTCCCCCCCTCTAATCCTTTGTTTACCTCTCCTTATCTGATTATATTTAAATTCATTTTTAATAAATTTTAGAAAGTTGATGAATTTAACAAAATTAAATAATTTTAACGGTAGAAAAGGTCCCCTCCTCCTTATTATTATGGACGGAGTGGGCATCGGTAAGGAATATGACGGGAATGCGGTTTTTAAGGCACATACTCCCGTGCTGGATAAACTCTTTGCTTCGGAACTCTATACCCAACTCAAGGCACACGGACCTGCGGTTGGCTTGCCTTCTGAGGATGATATGGGCAACAGCGAGGTTGGTCATAATGCTATTGGCGCAGGAAGAAAATTCGACCAGGGGGCTAAGCTCGTGAATAACTCAATCCGCTCGGGCGCTATTTTTGATTCGGAGATCTGGAATAAGATTATCTCCCGCAATCTGAATGGCGGAACTGCCCATTTTATGGGCTTGCTGTCCGATGGTAATGTTCATTCTCATATTGACCAGCTTATCTCTTTGATTACTAAATGCGCTGAGCAGGGAATTAAAAAAGTCCGCCTCCACGCATTGCTCGATGGCAGGGACGTCCCCGGCAGAAGCGGATTGCTTTATATTGAGAAAATGGAAAAGCTCTTCGCGGATCTGAACACAAAATATTCGTGCGACTTTTCCTTCGGCTCCGGCGGTGGTCGTATGAAGGTTACTATGGACCGCTATAATGCCGACTGGTCAATCGTACAACGCGGGTGGGATGCACACGTGCGCGGTATAGGAAGACCGTTTATCTCTGCAACTGATGCCGTGCAAACGTTCTACAACGAGGATCCGGAAATTATTGACCAGTACCTCGACCCCTTCGTTATTGTCGATAATAATAATCAGCCGCTTGGCAAAATCCTCGATGGTGATTCCGTGATTATGTTTAATTTCCGCGGCGACCGCGCAATAGAGATCTCCCGCGCTTTCGGGGAAAAGGATTTCTCCGAGTTCGACCGCGTGGTCATCCCCGATGTCCTTTATGCCGGTATGATGGAGTATGACGGCGATCTTCATATCCCTAACAATTACCTCGTCTCTCCTCCTGCTATTGAAAGAACGATGAGCGAATACCTTTGCAATGAAAAAGTCCCCAGCTTCGCAATTTCTGAAACTCAGAAGTACGGTCACGTTACTTATTTCTGGAATGGAAACCGCTCTGGTTACCTCAACAGGGATCTCGAAACTTATGTCGAAATTCCTTCGGATAAAATCGTCTTCGATAAAGCACCCAAAATGAAAGCCCTCGAAATTACGGAGGAAACCATCCGCCTGCTTCAATCCGGTAAGTTCCGGTTCGGTCGCGTCAACTTCGCAAATGGCGATATGGTCGGACATACAGGCACTTTCGAAGCTGCAGTGACTGCGGTGGAAACTGTGGATACCTGCGTTGGGAAACTCCTCAGCGAAGTGGAAAAACTTGAGGGTATTGCTATCGTGACGGCAGACCACGGTAATGCGGATGAAATGTTCACGGTTAAAAATGGCGTAAAATCTGTGAAAACTGCACATACGCTTAATCCTGTTCCATTTGTGATTTGTGACTTCGGCTATAAGGGCGAGTACAATATGACGCATATCCCTGATGCCGGACTGACTAATATCGCTGCAACTGTCCTGAATCTGCTCGGCTATGAGAAAGTGGCGGATTACGACGATTCGCTAATAAGTTTCGTAAAATAATTAACCGGGGGACTCTCCCGTCCCTCCTTTGATAATCTAATATATAAGAATATGAGCGCAACAATTCATTTTTTTAATTTCATGCTCCCCATACTTTATGCGGGAACTTTTGGAATTTATCTCTATGACTTTGTGAAAAGTAACCGACGCCTCGCCAATGCAAAACGCTTGATTATTTTTCTTACTCTCATGTTCCACTTGCTTTATCTTATTATTCGGACTTTCGCCTTTAATCATCCCCCGATAACTAATGTCTTTGAGATTTTTACCGTCCTGGCTTTTAGCATCGGCTTTTCGTACTTCGTGCTGGAACTTGCTACCGACATAAGGGGAACTGGTCCCTTTATTATTATCATTGCGTTCGTATTCCAGCTTGTTTCAACTTTGTTTATCAAGGATCTTGTCGAGGTCCAGGAAATCCTCCGAAGCAATCTTCTTGGTGTCCATGTCCTCAGTGCTCTCTGCGGGTATGCCGGTATTACTATTTCGGCTGTCTATGGCTTTCTTTACCTCTCTCTATACAAGGAGATTAAAGAGAATAAATACGGTTTGATTTTTCAGCGCCTCCCGAATCTCGAGATTCTCGAAAAGCTCAGCTTCTACTCTGCGGTTATTGGATTTACAGGTCTGACAATCGCAATCATTATCGGGCTTATCTGGCTTCCGTCGGCTTTCCCTGACTTCTCCTACTACGATCCCAAACTGATTTCTACTGCCATAGTCTGGTTGTTGTATGGCGTGGGCATTGTCCTTAAATTGCATGGACAGTGGAGCGGACGTAAAGTCATCTCCCTCTCGGTTATCGGGTTTATTCTCGCGATGATCTCTGTAATCGCAATTAATTTTATTGCGCGGTCTTTCCACGCTTTCAGTTAATCGCTACTCCCAGATCTTTACTTCAAATCTTCCTTCCGAAGTGACCACTCCTCTGGTCATGCTCATTGTATTGTAATGAATGTAATAATTCCCGTCCCTGTCTATTGAGATAAGCCCCCCGTCATTCTTGCTCAGCTTGTCGTTGAACGTCCCCACGACTGCCTCCTTCAGACTGTATCCCTTGTACTCCATCAGCGCGTGTACATTGTAGGCGATAAGATTTTTTATGAACTTCTCCCCCCATCCGGTGCACGAGATTGCCACGGTTTTGTTATTCGCATAGTTCCCCGCTCCGATTATCGGACTGTCCCCAACCCTCCCGCTCTTCTTCATCATCATTCCCCCGGTGGAAGTTCCCGCAGCCAGATTCCCAAACAGGTCTAATGCCACGGCCCCTACCGTCCCCTTCTTTCCTTCTTCAATTTCTTTCATCCGTTTTTTATAATTTTTCTTCATCTCGGGGGTTATGAAGTAATCGCTCTCCACCATCTCCAGCCCCGTCTCTTTTGCAAATTTTTCCGCTCCGTCGGAAACCAGCAGCACATGCTTGCTTTTTTCCATCACGTTCCTCGCTAGGGTTATCGGGTTCTTTACTCTCTTCACATTTCCCACTGCCCCGCATGACAAATCACTCCCCGACATTATCGAGGCATCCAGCTCTGCAATCCCTTCCTCTGTAAGCACCGCCCCTTTCCCTGCATTGAAATTAGGATTGTTCTCAAGATACCTGATTACCGCCTCTACTGCATCAATTGCTGTCCCCCCTTTTTTCAGTATCTCCTGTCCTGTTTCTAGCGCTTCGCTTATTCCATCCTTGATTGCGTCAATCTCCTCCTCCGGCAAATTCTTGCTGATTGCCCCCGCTCCGCCGTGGATTACCAGCACATATTTTTTATTTGGTATCTGGACACCGTTGCTTACAAAACCGGAGTACGTAAACATCAATATTAATAAACAAACGATCAGAACGGACTTGCTCATAACTTTCCTCGCTTTGCTAAATATTCTTTTAATCTTATTAGAAAATCTCTTTGTGCTTCTTTTATCCTTCTCATTGCCTCGTCGTATTCCAGAAACTCGGCTTTGTCCACCTCCGGAAAACTCTCCATCCTCTTCGATGCAGGAGGCCACTCCATTTGAAATGTGTTGCTGTGGAATTCAAATTCGAAATCCGCCGGACATTCAATTCCCCAGGCATGAACTACTTTTCCCCCTTTCTGGGTTACCTCCCCCAACCCGATGAATTCCCCGCTCATCTCGATGTTCGTTTCTTCCTTCGTTTCTCTGATCGCAGCGCTTAGCAAATCTTCCTCCCCGTCAATTTCCCCCTTGGGTATGCTCCAGTGCCCCGCCTCCTTCTTCTTGAAAAATGGTCCTCCGGGATGCACCAGCAGTACCTCCAGCCCTCCCCCACGAAGCTTGTAAATTGCTAACCCTGCCGAAATTTTATTTCTCATAACCTTTGAACAACTGTATAAAATAATTGATCGTTTCTTTCAAACCTTCCGTCAGGTCAAACGCGGGTTCAAATCCCAGCGCTTTTCTTGTTTCTTCTATCGAGGAGAGGGAGTGCTTTATGTCTCCTGCTCTTTCCTCCCTGTAAACCACTTTCGATTTCGAGTTGGTCAGTCTTAAGGTCAGCTCTGTAAGTTCGTTGATCGAAACCGACTTGCTTGTCCCCAGATTATATACTCCCGTCACTTCTTTTTTCTCTGCCGCCAGTAAGTTTGCGCTGACTATATCCTTGACAAATATAAAATCCCGCGTCTGCTCACCATCCCCGTATATCGTTATCTCCTCATTTTTTATTGCCTTGTTGACAAATATAGGAATGGCTGCTGCGTACTGACTTGCCGGGTCCTGCCTCGGACCAAATACATTGAAACACCTGAATGAAAGTGTGCTTAGTCCATAGTTCTCCCTGTACCCACTTAAATAATACTCCCCGTCAAGCTTGGTTATTCCGTAAGGGGATTTGGGTTCCGGCTTCATGTCGGTCGTCTTCGGTGTAGCCGGATTGTCCCCGTAAACAGCCGCTGAACTGAAATGGATTACCCTCTTTACTCCGTTCTCCCTTGCGGCTTCCAGTATATTCAGCAACCCCCGCACATTTATTTCCACACACTCAAATGGATTCTCGACAGATTCAGGTACGGAAATCAGCGCCGCAAGATTATATACGTAATCAACCCCACTGAGTACTTCTCGCATCAGCTCCTTATCGGTTATCGATCCTTCAACCAGCTTGTGACCCCTTAAAACCTTCAGGTTCTCTCTTTTCCCGCTCCGGAAATTATCTATTATCACTGTTTCCGCTCCCCTCGATAACCATCCCTCCGCTAAATGACTCCCGATAAATCCCGCTCCTCCTGTTATAACTACTTTTTCCTTCATCAAAAAAACTCCTTTATATCAGTTTTATATCTTCAAGAAATGGGAATTTCTTTCTGACTTCCTGCACCATGCCAAGATCAATTTCTATCGTTCTGATTTCCACATCGTCCACTATACAGCATAGTTCTTCCCCCATCGGATTAAATATAGATGAACAACCATTGTACTGAAGCTGCGGATCTTTTCCCGTCCTGTTGACCCCAACCACAAACGCCTGATTTTCAATCGCTCTGGCTTTAAGTAATGTCCGCCAGTGCTCTATCCTTGTGATCGGCCAGTTTGCTATGTTGATTAGTATCTCCCCCTTTTCCTTTCCGTAGAACCGGTACAACTCCGGAAATCTCAGATCGTAGCATATGGAAAACCCGGTTTTTATTCCGTCAATGTCCGACATTACCAATTCCGTTCCCCCCGAATAGTGTTTATTCTCATCACCGTAGGAAAATGGATGTATTTTGTAATAGTTACTACGGCGGGTCCCGTTCCTGTCCAGAATCCTCAGGGTATTTAAATACCTCTCCCCCTCCCTGATTATTTCGCCAAACACCACGTAAGCCCCTTTCTCTTTCGCTATTGATGCAAAGAAACTTGTGTATCCTTCCCCCGGCGCGGCACTGTATTTTTCCGGCTTCATCGTGAAACCGGTTAATGTTAATTCGGGGAATACAAGCAGGTCGGTTTCAGGTCCGTAACTATCCAGCAGCTTTCTGATTTCAGCCTGGTTCCCTTCCGGGTCTTCCCACTTTGGATCATACTGAACTAAACTGATTTTCATTTTTCTTTTTTATCCTTTTTTCCTGAAGCAAATATAAACAGGAGGGGTTAAAATCCCGGAGCCTGAGATAAAAAAAGTTACCCGGGGTTAATTTACATTGGGTAACTTCTTCAAGACTCCTACTTCCTTATAATGAGAGTTCAACAAGCTTGGAGTTAACTTCCGGAATCACCGCCAGCTTTCGGGCAAGTTCTTCTTTCTGCTCTTTCGTCCCGACTAGTTCGCATATTACCAGTCCTTCATCCGAACAGTTCTCAAGAATACCGTCATGTATGCCCAGTCTCGTTTTAATTAAACATCCCCATCCTGTCAGGATTTGCTGGACTTTTACGGCTGAATCTTTTCTTTTTCCGATCAATATTAACAAAATAGTCTTTCCCATACCAGTCTCCATAATTAATGGTTAAAAAATTAACAGACTAATTTAGTTAAATTATTGTGAAAAAAGAAAGGAGGAAAAAAATTATTCTTCTGTCTCGTTTAACAGATCTTCGATTTGCCTTGCTATGAAAAGTTTAGAACAACACTCCCCTTTGAACTTCCCTGTCTTCTTGCACAACTCGTGGTTCCGGCGCACACTCTCTATATCGGATGCCCGGTCCTCAAGGGCAAAATCAATAAGCTGATCTCCGCATTCCGTGCAGAAATATATATCGATTTTGTCGTTCTGCTTTTTATTTTTTTTCTTTGTAGTCATTCTATCAAATTTGTATGATAATAACATAACCGAGCCTGCATTAATAAAGTTCAGAATTTTAAATCATATAGTCAATAATTTTTTCTTTAGGATTGAAATAATTAAGATTGCTTAATCCCAGTTTGTCTATTGCAATCTCTACATAACTCTTCTCATCCAGGGTTTTTCCCTCAGCATAGAATTTCCCCGAGTCAATCAGTGCAGCCAGCGGCACCAGCCCGACTATCTCGCTTCCGTTCACTTCCACTCCTAATCTTTCCGCCTCTTTTTTTACCTCCTCAAACGCAACGTGTATCGGAGTTATGTTAAAATTGGTAAGATTCATGGAGATTTGTGTTATGTTATATTTCTCAAGCGATACCCCCATCCCCTTTACACATTTTAGCCTTCCTGCTTCCTTCACGGTCTTTCCCTCAATCTTCACAATATTCCCGTTTTCATCTCTTTTGGGTCTCCCCGACTCCCTCAGTATTTCGGCAATTTCCTTCGCGTACTTTACATCGGTTGATTTTATATTGACATTATACGCAACCAGAAAAAAACGCGCTCCGGTTACAATCGCGCCAGTCTTGGGATTGAATTTTGCCTCGCCGTAATCCGGAAACCACTCAGGACTCTTTAACTTTTCTTCCAGCCCCTCATATTCTCCTTGCCGGATATTTGCCAGATTCTGCCTCTCCTTTTTCCTTGCGGAGTATTCATACAAATAGACCGGCACGGAAAGCTCGCGGGCTATTCTCTCCCCGTACAATTCCGAGATTTTTACACATTCTTCCATGGTTACATCCTTGACCGGAACAAACGGCACTACATCAATTGCGCCAAGCCGTGGATGCTCTCCCTTATGAGCCCGCATGTCAATTTCCTCAGCCGCTGCCTTGCTTACCGCAATTGCTCCTTCCACTATCCCGTTCTCATCTCCCGCAAGTGTTACAACCACCCGGTTGTAGTCAGCATCCGGCTCTATGCTTAGCATCTTTACGTTGTTTATTCCACTTACTGACTTTTTTATTATCTCAATTTTCTCAAGGTTGCGTCCTTCGCTGAAATTTGGTACACACTCGATTATTTTCATCTTAATCTCCTGAACTTGAATAGATTATTTTTCCTTCCTTAATCGTCATTTCGTTTAAATTTGAGCCGATCGAATATACTATCTCCGAGTAATCCTCACAATTGAACACCGAAAAATCGGCATTTTTCCCAATCTCTATACTTCCGGTTCTATCGCTTATCCCCAAGGCTTTTGCCGCATTAATTGTAACCGCGGAAATAACTTCCTCTATGGTCATTTTCATTTTCAGGGCGGCAATCGACATTATCAAATGGAAATTCGAAATATGCGAGGACCCCGGATTGAAGTCCGTGGACAGGGCTACTATCCCTCCGTTATCAATGATCTTCCTGGCTGGCGCAAATCCGTAATTCAGGAAAAAGGAAACTCCCGGCAGTAGAACTGCTGCAATCTCTGTTGTGGCTAACTTTCTAATATCCTCGTCATTAATTACCTCAAGATGATCTATACTAAGAACTCCTGACTCTGTGCCAACCTCCAAACCACCAATATTGTTGAACTGCTCACTGTGCAGTTTTAATTTCAGCCCCAGTCCGCTTGCTGCCTTGAAGATCTCCCTGACTTCCTCCGGTTGAAATGCGGTTATTTCGCAGAATGCATCACAAAAGGTCGCGATATTCTGCCGTGCAACATATGGCAGCATCTCGTTTATTATCTTGTTAAGATACCCCCGCCTGTCATTTTTATACTCCACTGGAAAGGTATGAGCCCCTAAAAAAGTTGCATAAATATCGATACCGCATTCCTGATTTACTTCATTAATCACCTCGAGCAGTTTGATTTCGTTTTCAAAATCCAGCCCATATCCACTCTTGATTTCCAGAGAGGTTATTCCCTGGCTTACGAAGTGTTTTACTCTTTGATGTGTGATCCTTTTTAACGATTCTTTGCTTGAATTCCGGACAGCTGAAACTGTATAGTTGATCCCTCCCCCCTTTGAGGCAATCTCTTCATATCCCGTCCCGTTTAGCTTCATTCTGAATTCACTTGCCCTCGATCCGGCAAATGCTGTATGTGTGTGACATTCCACTAAGCCGGGCAAAATGACTTTCCCTTTTAGATCTGTCTCATTATCGAATTTTACTCCGCTCATAGACTCTGTAGGAATAATATCAACAATCTTGCCGTTTTCTGCAATTATTGAATGGGAGGTCAAAACCGATATGTCTTTCATATCTGCTCCCCTTTTGAGATTTTTCCCTTTAGTACTGACCGTAACTATCTGAGCAGCATTCTTAAAAATTGTCCTCATGTTCTACTTATATATATTTATAGAGTCCCTTACAATAGACGTGTTTTTGAATCCAAGCTGACTAAGCTTAAAACTGTACTCCTTGGCATCAAATGAATTCGTAAAGTCCCCAATCTTGACTTTGTAGAATGGTGTTTCGAAATCAATGTATATCCTTCTCGCAACTGTGTTAAAATAAAGATCCGTTCGGATATTTTCCGCTTCTTTATAATCCTCTGTTTCAGCCATTAACACCCTGAATCCGTATGCCCGCATCAATGTGGATTCTTTTTTCTTATCACCATATCCCGTCCATATCCCCTTGTATCCTAAATCTGGAGCGGTTCTGATTGTTGGATCCCTTCTCTCTCTGGAAATGGGTAAATTTGTCTTGTATGCGGATAAGTCAATGGTCCCCGAATCCTTCGTTGAAGTTATCTCGTCCTTCTCACCGGTAGTGTCCCTTTTCTTGTACCTGTTGTCAACGGACGAACTGCATCCGCTTAAAAGGAACATAATGAGGGCGATTGCTATCACCGGTATATAAATATTTCTTGACTTTGATTTCATTAAACTTTTTTTTCTTACTTGTCAAAAGTAATAAAAAAAACTTAAAAAGCCTCGAAATTCGTTTAGTGTATTATGAAAATGATTAAATTTAGGGATTTTGAGAGGGAAAGGGACTGTCCCAAGGAATTATTTCTTGGGACAGCCTCAGAGGATTATTAGTTCAGGTGTAGCATAGGAAAGTTGATATTTTCTAATTGAACCTTTTCAACTTTTAGCTCTGCTACTCCGTCATGTAGCATTCCCAGTTCTGTTGCTGCAGCCCTGGAGATGTCAATTTGTCTGTTTCGGATGAAAGGTCCTCTGTCGTTTACTCTTACGATAACTGACCTCTCATTCTCGGGATTTGTTAGTCTTAGTAAAGTTCCAAACTCCAACGTTCTGTGTGCAGCTGTGAATGCATCCTGATCGAATACCTCACCATTTGCTGTCTTTCGTCCGTGAAATTTGGCACCATACCACGATGCGTGCCAGCTCCCGACTTCAATGTAATTAATAATCGTTCGGCTTGAATTAATTACATCATTAACAGTAGCCGTCTCCTCAGTTAAATTTGCTTCGCTTTCACTCGGGAGTAACTCTCCTACTGCAGTAAAACCGACTAACATTAGTAACAGGGAGAACAAAAGCACTTTTGTTAATGATCTCAATAGTACCTCATTATTTATTATAGAAATTTGACTTACAAAATTATCCTTATTAATCACCTCCGACAATATAAAAATGCCTCATTGAGGGGGTGTACAACTTGCACAAACCATCCGACTCTTTCGATAATTAAGTCGGAATCTGAAACTTTTTGCATTTTGATCAATAGCTGCAACGTAAAGTTGATCTTTCCTTAGGTTCAATCAGCCTTCTGTGTTCATATCGAATTTCCCTTTCTGAAATCTCCGGACAATCTTCATTGCCGGATAAGGCTTCTGTGTTTAAAAGCCGGATTTTCCTCCTCCATTATCTTTTTACTTTGCCAGGTTTTTGCTTTTTCTTAACTTTCAAAATATGATTATTTCCAATTATTTACAGATCATGGGTAGGCTCCCCTGGATACTCCTTTTTCTATTCTATTTGAATGGGTGCCGGACTAATCCCCCTAATGACGTAAACCAAGAAACGGTTTTTGTAAAAATATTTGTGACAACAAATGTTGATAGCGCCTTGATTTACCTCAATAATCAATCAACAGGAAAATATACTCCGGATACTTTAGAAGTGAAAACCGGGCTTAACACTCTGAAACTTGAGAAAAATGGATATAACCTGATTGAACAATCCATCAATATTCAGATGGGGGGGCAAACACTGTTTTCCTTTCAAATGGTCCCCGCAGGATTGAAAAAAACAGTTCTAATGGAAAATTTTTCAAATGTCAGTTGCTCTCCCTGCGTCCTGACAAACTCTATAATTAAAAACTTGCTAACTAAATATGGTTCGGAAAAACTTGTAGTCATTAAGTTCCCGACTAATTTCCCCTCTCCGTTCGATATTTTCTATACAGCTAATAAGTCTGACGCGAATTCTAGAATGGCTCTCTATAATATCCAGACCGCTCCGACTGTTATACTGGATGGAATTCTTTGGTCTGTCCCTTCGGATTCAAATAGTATAATCTCCAGAATTGAAACCCGTTTGGCGGAAACTCCAAAGTTTACCCTTAGCATTAATGATACTATTTCAAATGCTACTTTACTTGTGAAAGTTACTGTACAAAATTTTGATACTGCCGGAATAATTTTCGAGGATTTGGTGTTGCATACAGTTGTCATAGAAAAAGAAATTTTGTTTGATGTGCCGCCGGGTTCAAATGGGGAGACTGTTTTTCATAATGTCATGAGAAAAATGCTCCCTTCTAATTCAGGAAGTCCGGTTTCACAACTTTTACCCGGTAGTTCAGAGGTTTTTGAATTTCAGACTCCTCTGGCTTCAGCCTGGCAACCGGAGCAGTTAAAGACGGTTACGTTTATCCAGAATAAAAAAACAAAAGAAATAATACAATCAACAATTTCAAAATAAAAATAATGGAGTCAGTGTGTTAAAAGAAATAACTTCAAAAGCACTTTTTCTCTTACTCTTTTCAGTTTCAATTTATGCACAGTCTGTGCGGAATCCTGTCCTAGAGTATTGCACTGGTACTTGGTGCCAATACTGCCCCTGCGGCCATACAATTATTGCCGAAAATGTTCTGAAAACTGCCCCGAACGCAATTATTATCGGTTATCACGGACCATCTAATAGCAGCGATCCTTATAGAAATTTCAGCGGAAATTCTATTATATCATCGATGGGTTTCTCAAGCTACCCTACCGGAGTTATTGACAGAACCTCCTCTCCTGTATCAAGAGGCGAGTGGAATTCTCGTGTCTCCTTAAGAAAAAATGTTGCGCCAACAGTATCCATTACTATTGCAAAGACTTATAACAACCTTACCAGAGAACTTGATGCAACTCTGAAAGTAACTTCTCTTACATCACTCAGTGGCTATTATCGTGTAAATCTTGTTCTGACTGAAGATAATCTGGTTTATTCTCAGACAGGAAATTCTTCATGCATCGGTGGTACTGATTATAAGCATTCCCACGTTGTTCGGGCAATGATTAATGGAGTTTTAGGGGATACTCTGAATACCAAGGACGTTTGGAAGATGGGACAGGAAATTTACAGACAAGTCAGGTATACAGTTCCCGCAGGATTCGATGCTAATTCCTGTCAGCTGGTGGCGTTTGTTTATAAAGTTAACTCCCCCCTCAATCAGGGAGAGATTCAACAAGCTGAAAAATGGGATCTGATTGGAACAATTTCAGGCAATAATGATAAAGACTCCCGGATTCCATCTGAATTCTCTTTGGGACAGAATTACCCGAATCCATTCAATCCATCCACTACAATTAATTTCTCTCTTGCCTCTTACAGTCTTGTGACTATCAAAGTTTATAATATTCTGGGTCGGGAAGTGGCAACTTTAGTCAGTAGTTTCAAAGAAGCAGGATCCCATTCGGTTGATTTCCATGCCGGAAACCTTTCTTCCGGGATGTATATTGTTGAAATGAAAGCAGGCTCTTTTAATTCCAAGAGAAAAATTACATTGTTAAAGTAAGTTTGTAAACAATTTAATTAATTGAACGAATATGATAAAAAATCTTCTTAAAATAAGTCTTGTAATTTCTATAGTTTATTTGACACCGGTTTTCGGACAAAGTTTCTCTTTTATCCCGGCACATACACACTTAACCGGAGCTCCGGAAACCGACATAGCTTTTGAGATTCCTTTAATTAACCTCGCTCAGGAAAATATCACAATTTGCATTGTCAGAAGAATGAATGCCCTGCCTGGTGAATGGACTTCCTCCTTTTGTTTCGATGAGTCTTGTTTTCCCCCTTTTCTTGACAGTATAGCAACCACTTCGGACTTCCAGAGTTCTCCGATCGCCCCCGGCGCAACTGTGGATTTCTCTCTTCATGTTTTCCCCGATACTACTCGTGGTTTGGGACAAATTAAACTTGTTGCCAAGAATATGAAGAATCTCGCTGATTCGATAGTCGTGGACTTGACAGCTTCGAACGAGCTTACCGGAATAAAGGATATTGATGTCGCAAACGATTTTAAACTCTTTCAGAACTACCCTAATCCTTTTAACCCTTCCACAGTTATTAATTTCTTTATAGATACAGAGGCATTAATCTCTTTGGATGTTTTCGATGTGTTGGGTAATCACGTTGGGAACCTTTTCTCGGAAAGAAAAAATGCCGGAATGCATTCCATCACTTTCCAAACGGGAAATCTTGCCAGCGGAATTTATTTCTATCGTATTACTGCAAATTATGATAATAATAACCCTAAATCCTTCACCAAAAAAATGATACTGGAGAAATAATGAAGTTGACTTTCACTTGCCTTTTTTTAGTCTTTTTTATATCCGTTACCCTCCCCCAGAACGATGAAATGAAGGGGAAAAAATCAATCAATTTTATCCTCGAGGATATGGACGGTAATAAGGTTGAACTTAAAAATGAACTGGGTAAAGGACCTGTTTTGCTCTCTTTCTGGGCGACCTGGTGTAAACCTTGTGCTGAAGAAATGGTTCAGTTTAATAAGATTTATAATGAACTTCATCCAGATGGATTTAAGATGTTTGCCATCGCTATCGACAACGAAAAGAGCGTCTCCAGGGTGATCCCTTATGTTAAATCCCGCGGTTATAAATTCCCGGTTTTGTTGGATACAAATTCTGAAGTCGCACGCAAATATTATGCTCATGCAGTCCCTTTTTCAGTTTTAATTGATAAGGAAGGGAAAATAAACTATACTCATATGGGTTACGTACCGGGTGATGAAATAAAACTTAAAAAACTTATCTTGGATATGATGAAGTAGCCCTATGCTTTTTAAAAAATCATCTCCTCTGTTCTCCGGTCTGCCGATTAATGAGATATTACTCCTGACCCCTCTGGCTTTTGTCCTGCTGTTTTCAACCGTTCGGGGACAAGAGTTTCAGCTTCCCGAAGGTCTGAGTTTCTCAAATCAAATCAAATATTCGTACGATATGAGCAAGAAGCTGGAAATTACAGAAGACTGGTTCAATCTTGATTTCCGAAGTGGAATCTTTTCTGCCGGATTTCGCTTCGATACTTTTCAACCTAATGACCCCAGCAGTGCTGTTAACAGAGGAAAAAAAAGGTTTGCTGACTTTGGTTTTAAGTATATAAAAGCTGAGATTGGTGATAGAAATACCGGGGGGGAATTCACAGTCGGAAATTACTATGCATTGTTTGGAAGGGGATTAACCCTTAAAAGCTTTGAGGATAGAAATGTCAGAATTGATAATAATCTGCTTGGTGTAAAATTCCTTGGGAGATATTCTGATTTTGTAATTACAGCTTTGTCAGGTATGCCCGAAAACCTGGACTTGAGCAGAACTGATATCCTGCATGCAGTGGATTTAGAGTATCGCGGTCTTAGGTTTTTGAAAATGGGCGTCTCTTACCTTTCTAATCAACCGCAAAATGATCAGTTGGCACGCACCTCTCTTGCATCTGTCAGGTTCCAGCCTTCATTCTATAATTTTGATATTTATACCGAATTTGCTGTTAAACAGAATGAAGATATAAAGGAAAACGTTTTTCAGGGCAATGAATTTATTGCTGGAAAGGGATTTTACAGCAATTTGAGTTTTTATTATGGTAATTTTTCTATTCTTGGGGAGTATAAAATTTATGACAATTTTACCTTTACTTCTAGCGACGGCACAGTTAACTATAACACCCCCCCGGCAACCCGCAGGGATTACACCTATTCCTTATTGAATAAACACCCCTCGGCACTTGACGCTAATAATGAGGAAGGTGGACAAGTAGAAATAAACTATAATTTCTGGGACTTTACTTTCCTGACTACTTCCTTTAGTCTGACGAAAACTCTCCCCCGCTCCTCATACTACCAGAGAATTCAAAAAACTACAAACGAACCGGTGATTCAGTTAAAGGAATTCTATTCTCAGTTAAATCATCAGTTGACTAATTCCATTTATACTACCCTGGCTTTTGGTTATTCGGAGGAACTGACTTCCTCAACAAAAAATTTCACACCGATTTTGGATGTAAGATACTCTCTGAATGACAGGAATACAATTCGTTTGATATACGAGCATCAGCAAACTAATGTATCAATAACCGGAGAAGATTATTATAATCAGGCACTTACTCTTGAATTTCTTCATTCACCCGATCTTGTACTTAGTTTCAACGGTACTATGGAGACAAAAGAGCCAACCCCTGGAAGGAAAGTCAGAAAAACATGGAAATTTCTTCAGTTAAGTTATAAACTTGGGAATCATTCTGATATTATACTCCTCTATGGTTCCCGCCAGGCAGGAAACATTTGTGTCGGAGGAGTTTGCAGATATGAACCCGAATTCAATGGACTGGAACTTAAAATGTACACGCGATTCTAAAAATCGACAGATCAAATAAAAGACCGCTAACTCCCGGTCTTTTTTTTGCCTGAGGGCACTTTGAAGGAACTTGATGGATAATGAGTGTCTCCTCTCCCAAACTGATATCTCCCCTAAAAGGTCATCGTTTAATAAAAGTTTTGTGAAGCTTTTGTACACTGCTTGTATAGAGATTATTTTTTATTTTTGTACTGAAGATATTTATTCATAATTCGGAAATTTTTTATGGATATTCTAATTATAGGCCACTCTGTCGAAGATCACATCTTTTTCAGAAACCAGCTGCAGGAAAGAAAGCCGGGAGGTATTTTCTACTCTGCCACTGCGTTCAGGGCATTTGCCGAACCTGAAGATGAGCTTTTTCTGGTTACTCTGACAGAAGATAATAATTATCACCTGTTTGAAAATATTTATAAACAGGTCAATCTGCAATACTCCTCCAGGGTTAAAGCAATTCCCAAAAACCATCTGATGGTATTTGACGATAAAGAACGTCATGAAAAGTATGAGTTTATAACAGAAAAAATTGATATCAAAGTAAAGGATTTCTCCCGGTTTTCAGGAATTTATGTTAATATGATAACCGGATTTGATGTATCGCTTGATGATGTCAAATACTTGAAAGAAAACTTTTCTGGACCAATGTTTATTGATGTTCACACTCTTTCGCGCGGAATCGAACCAAACTATGCAAGAAACTTCCGAAGAATACCGGACTTCGATGAATGGGCTAAGGCGTTTGATATTATTCAGGTAAATGAAAATGAACTCCTCACTCTTTCTGACATGAGCGAGGAGGCCGAAATAGCTGAGCATCTCTTTTCCTTGGGAGTAAGCGTACTGATCATAACAAAAGGTGAAAAAGGAGTTACCTTGTACTCCTTCATAGATGGATTGAAACAGCGTTTTTCTCTTCACGCTGTTAAGGTGAATACGCTCAACAGGATTGGCTGTGGCGATATGTTTGGTTCGGTCTTTTTTTATTACTATCTTAAAACCAAAGATTTAATAAAATCTCTTGAACTTGCGAATACAGCGGCCGGTTGCCTAGCCTCATATTCAAATTTGGATAAACTTAAGTACTTAAAGGAAGATGTTTGCACACGATATAATAAAGAAAAGAATACTGGTATTCGGTGTTAATGGAATGCTCGGTCAACGGGTAACAAACCATTTCATGAATATGGAGAATGTGGAATTCCTGGGGGTCTCAATGGAAGATGCTTCTTTCATCCCTGGAATCGATTATTTGAGGGTTGATATAAGTCAAAGACAGGAAGTTAAAAGAGCGGTTCTTGATTTTTATCCTGATTTCATTGTTAATGCTGCGGCTTTTACAAATGTCGATTTATGTGAATCTCAAAGGGAAACTGCCTGGAAAGTGAATGTTAAGGGAGTGGAATTTATGTGCGAGGGGGCGCGTATTACTGACGCCCACCTTATTCACTTCTCCACAGATTATGTCTTTAATGGAAAGTCGGGCCCATATTCGGAAAATGATAAACCCGACCCCGTTGGATATTATGGAAGGACAAAACTTGCAAGTGAAAATGCAATAAGATTAACCGCACCTTCATATACTGTTTTCAGAATTAACGTCCTCTATGGAGTCGCACATTACGGAAGACCTGATTTCGTAAGATGGGTAGTATCCTCTTTGCGGGAGAATAAAACAATCAGAATTGTAAAGGACCAGATTAATAACCCCACTTTTATTGATGATGCCGTTCAGGGAATTAGCAAGGCTATTGAATTTAGGAAAACTGGCATCTATAATATAGGGGGACGGGAATTTCTGTCCCGATTGGATTTTACTTATCGGATTGCAGGTTATTTTGATCTTGATAAAACCCTCATTACCGCAATAAATACTTCGGAACTTAACCAGGCTGCTAGACGACCACTGAATTCAGGACTTTATACAATAAAAGCTGAAACCGAACTGGGATTCATACCAACTGATATTGAAGAATCATTCCGGATGATGAAAGATGAACTGGGATTATAATTTAACTTCCGAGAGGTAAAAAAACGATATGAGATTATTATTTTTTCTTTTTATTTTAAGTATGACTATTTACCCCCAGCAGCAGAATTTCCCTGAATGGGCAAAGGGAATTGTGTGGTATCAGATTTTTCCGGAGCGGTTTGCGAATGGTGATGAAAGCAACGACCCCACACCGGATAAAGTTTTTATAAATCAAACATCTATTCCTGAAGGATGGCAGATAACTCCTTGGACATCTGATTGGTATAACCAGCAGGAATGGGAAAAAAAACTCGGAGGAAAGTTTAGCAATCATTTAACTTCGAGAAGATATGGAGGCGATCTTCAGGGAATCTTTAATAATCTTGATTATCTCGAGAATCTTGGTGTTAAAGGTATTTACTTGAATCCCATTTTTGAAGCTGTATCCATGCACAAGTATGATGGCTCGACTTTCCATCATATTGATGTGAATTTCGGACCTGATCCGATTGGTGATAAATGGTTGATAAGCAAAGAAGTGCCGGATGATCCAACAACCTGGTCATGGACATCAGCCGATTTACTCTTTCTGAGATTAATAAACGAGATCCACAGCCGGGGCATGTTTATTATTATTGATGGTGTCTTTAATCATACTGGTGTTCAGTTTTGGGCTTTTCAGGATATTGTCGCAAATGGAATAAATTCTCAATATAAAAACTGGTTTTTGATAAAAGATTTCGATAATCCCCAAACTGAAAAAAATGAATTCGATTATAAGGGTTGGTGGAATCATAAGTCATTACCGGAGTTCAACCGCACAGAGGATAATTTGATTGACCCGGTTAAGAGATACATATTTGATGCAACCAGAAGATGGATGGATCCCATTGGAAATGGGAAATATCAAAAAGGAATAGATGGTTGGCGGCTGGATGTTGCCCGAGATGTACCCTTGGGATTCTGGCGGGAGTGGTCCAAATATGTTAAATCAATAAATCCCAATGCTCTGATTGTTGGCGAATTGTGGGAAGTATCTCCCGATTTCATTTCCGAAAATGGAGTCTTTGATGCTCTCATGAATTATCCGTTTGCTTATCCGGTAATTAATTTATTCATCGATAAAAAAAATCAAATATCAATATCTGAATTTGTTCAACTTTTACAGAAGGTGGATAAGAACTATCCTGAAGAAAACTTGCACCTGCTCCAGAATTTGCTGAGTTCACATGATACGGAAAGACTTACCTCCATGATTGTTAATCCCGACAGACAGTATGACAGGGATTCTGATGAAAGAAATTCTGAATATAATCCGGGAAAACCAAAACCCGAGGATTACAAAATTCAAAAACTGATAGCTGCTTTCCAAATGACTTATAGAGGCGCTCCAATGATATTTTATGGTGATGAAGTGGGAATGTGGGGACCCGATGACCCTCATTGTAGAAAGCCAATGATATGGGACAATCTCTCTTATGAAGCCGAAACAATTACAGCCAGTTCAGGTTTTTCGAAAGGACTTGGAACCTATGAAGTTGAAGTGAACGATGAGCTGCTGGACTTTTATAAAAAAATGATTAAACTAAGAAACGAAAACCCGGAACTTAAAACTGGCGAAGTTGAGTTCTTTAATATTGATGATAATAAAAAATTATTTGCCATGAAAAGATTTATCCCCGGTGCAAAAGAACTATTTATTATTGCATTTAATTTGGGAAAACAAGAGCATTCTGTTTCTTTTAGTAATCCTGGCGAGGCAAAATATTTGCTGGATATCTTTAATAATGACAAATTAAGTATTAAGGGCAATTCTGTTACTTTGGTAGTACCCCCGCTTGGCTTCAGGATAATTAAACTCTGATTTTAAGATTGGTGAATAAATGAAATTTAAAAGGGAGTTTGAAAAATACCGGGGCTTTATTTTTGATATGGATGGTACGACATATCGGGGTACTCGGATTATTCCAAAAGCCGATACAACTGTGAACTATATTAAAAGCACTGGCAGAAAGGTGCTTTTCGTTACAAATAAAACTACCGGCACTACCACAGAATATCACGCTTTTCTTAAGCAGAATGGTTTGAATATTCTGGAAACCGAAATTCTAACCGCCACAAAAGTTATTAAAAAATACATCTCGAATAATTTTTTTGACTTCCCCTTCTTTGCATTGGGAGAGGATAAATTCATCGAAGAGTTAAGGGATGAGGGATTAACATATTCAGCTGATCCCTTAAGAATAAGAATAGTTATTGTTACTCTCGACAGAACTCTGAATTATGAAAAACTCGAAATCGCTGCTCGGGCATTGGAAACAGGTGCTAAGTTCTTAGCAGCAAATATTGATGATACGTGCCCGGTTGATAATGGTGAGATACTTGATGCCGGGTCAACTATCTCTGCTCTTGAAAAAAGAACTCACAGAAAACTCGAACTTCACTTCGGAAAACCGTCACGTTTTATGTTTGATGAGGCAATAAAACAAATTGGTCTTCCTGCAAATGAAATCCTGCTTCTGGGAGACAGAATAGAAACAGATATTAAGATGGGAAATTTATTTGGAGTTGATACCGCACTTGTTCAAACAGGCGTAAAATCAAATTTCGCTGATTACAAGGACATTGCACCGGATTATATTCTTAATTCTATCGCGGACATTATAATATAAAAGAGACTTGCTGGTGCAAGTCTCTCTATATAAAATCATTCCTGGTTTTCAAGCCAACGTTCTGCATCTATCGCTGCCATAGCTCCGGTACCTGCTGCTGTTATTGCTTGTCGGTAATGCTTATCTGCCACATCCCCTGCAGCAAAGACCCCCTCTATGTTTGTCCTTGTAGTTCCCGGTTCCACAATTAAATAACCGGTTTCATCCATTTTAAGCACATCCTTGAAAATCTCGGTATTAGGTTTGTGTCCAATTGCAATGAACAAACCATCTGCTTTCAATTCTTCCTCTGCTCCGGTCGTGGTATCTTTAAGCATTACTCCCGTCATTGTTTTTTTACCATCCTCTTCCTTGCCAAGCACTTCCTTTACAACTTTATTTGTCATGATTTTTATCTTGGGATTTTTCATTACACGATCCAACATAATTTTGGAAGCTCGGAATCCTTCTCTCCTGTGGATTAATATTACTTCTGATGCATGTCTGGTGAGGTAATTAGCCTCCTCCATCGCCGTATCCCCCCCGCCTACAACCAGCACTCTCTGATTCTTAAAGAAAAATCCGTCACACGTAGCACAAGCGGATACACCAAACCCCATAAATTTGCTTTCGCTCTCAATACCCAGCAAGCGGGCAGAAGCACCGGTTGCTATGATTATCGAATCGGTAAAATATTCTTCGTCATACGAAACCACTTTAAAGGGCCTCTTTGAAAAATCTACTGCTGTAACATCACGAAAAAGAAATTCTGCACCAAAACGGCTCACTTGCTTCCTCATCACATCCATTAATTGTGGACCTTGGATACCATGCTCAAAACCGGGATAGTTTTCTACCTCCGTGGTTATTGTTAATTGTCCCCCCGGCTGCATTCCTTCAAAAATTAGTGGGTTTAGATTCGCCCGGCTCGCATATAAACCTGCTGTATAACCTGCTGGTCCTGAACCTATTATTATTACTTTATAATGATTGTTTACCGACATTTTTTCTCCTAAACTATATTTATTTCAATAATGAATTAGATTATTTTTCCTGTTAAAGGTTTCTTATTGATTGTTACTTAAAAATATTGCCGTTCGCATTAGTCCGGAAAACTTTGCTCTTTTAATTGGACTCTCTGAAAAGCGTCTGTTAAATTCGGTAATGTCCATTTCATTTACTTCATCAAAAGTTATTTTGTCATTCCCATTTACCGGCTTAAATTCTTCAATCCCACTGAGAGTTGAAAACTTAATATTCCAGGGACAGACCTCCTGACAAATATCACAGCCAAATATATAATCCTCCATTTTCCCTTTGAATTCCCATCTGATTTCCCCTTTATTCTCAATTGTGAGATATGAAATACATTTGTTCGAATCTATAACTTGATCCGATACTATCGCATTGGTCGGACATGCATCTATACACCTCGTGCATGATCCACATAAGTCCCCCACCTCTTCTGAATATTCAAGTTCTCTGTTTACTAATATGTTGGCAATAAAGAACCAGCTTCCAATTTTTCTGTTTATAATATTAGAATGCTTACCCATCCAACCCAAACCGGCTTTTTTTGCCCAAACCTTATCCATAACCGGCCCTGTATCCACATAGTAAATCAGCTCAGCTTCCGGATCATTTTTCTTTATCTCCTCACAAATGAACTTAATTCTTTCCTGAATAACTATGTGATAGTCTTTTCCCCATGCATATCGGGAAATCTTATAACCTGGCTTTTTATTCTCGGTAATATTTTTAGTATAATAATTCATGCCTAGTGAAATTACCGATTTTACAGAGGGTAGTATTTTGCGTATATCTGAACGTTTATCTGTGTTGCGTTCCATGTATTGCATGCCGGCATGATATTTTTGATCCAACCACGAAAGCAGATTGTCATGTTCTGCTTTAAGTATTTCTGCTTTTGCAAATCCTACAAGTTGGAAACCGCCTTGTTTTGCTAATTCCCTGATTATTTGACTGTTAATGCTCACTTTACCAGTTTAATTTACTTTTTGCTAGTTTAATATAAACTTTATTATTCCTGATTTTTACAAAATGCGATCGTAATCCATTTCTGTTTCCCGGTTGTTTTCCATCCTCAAGCCTGAATTTCCACCCATGAGCTGGACATACAACTAAGTTATCCTCAAGAAATCCATCGCAGATTATTGCCTTATGTTGATGAGGACAAACATTTGATAATGCATAAACATTCTCTTTTATTTTGAAAACTGCTATTTCCTCATCATCAATAGTATACTTTTTCCCCTTGATCTCTGGTAGATCGGTTAAGTCACACAGATATAAAAATTCGCCGTTTGTTTCCAATATATTACTCCTTAGGGAAGCTGGTTTTTTCTTTGAAAATACTCATCAATCCAGTCTTCTTGTGGTGCAAGGAGTGGAGCAGCTGTAATTCTTCCGCCAAAACCCATATATCTTATACCAAATGAGTTCATCATGGTGGATTTGATTCCGTTAAGTACATCCGCATTTATATCAATCCCATATTTAATGGCTAAATCTGCCGTGTATGTTGATAAAAACCTCTTGACTTTCTGATATTTTAAATCACTAATGATCTTTGTTTTCATTTCGTCAAATTGTTTTCGTGAATCGTCGATTTTTTCGATCTCCTTATCCAATAATTTTATGATTGAATATCCCTCTGGCAGTTTTATCGGTCCATAAACATCCCCGATTGCCATCATTGAAGCAATCCTGCCAAGTTCTCCAAGCATGGTAACCGGAGTCAGTCCATATTCTCCATCATTCACTTTTGTCGACTCCCGCTTGTTATACAATTTTGCAAGTTCCTTGAATTCTCTTCCATTGTCTATTTCCTGCAACACCTTTGTTACAATTTCAAGAGAATCTGTCAGTATCTCCCCAATATTCATTCGGAGAGGAAATTTATATTCCTTGCTATAGCTTTTATAAAAGTCATAGGCTTCTTGTTCAGTCACTTCAACAGTGTCAGTAAACTTCGACTGCAGCATTTGAAATAAATAATTATCAAACCACATTTTAAGGGATGACCTGACCTCTGGCTCATTCTGATATCCTTTTCTCAATCCTTCTCTGGCAATCAGTTCTTGCTCTATAAATGAACGTGTGCGCTTGTTCAGTCTACTGAATACTTCATTTACGGAGGTTTCCGTTATGCTGAATCCGTCAAATCCCAGCATTAAAATAAACTTTCGCAGAGTTATTGGATCCTCCGGAAATTTGATAATGATACTGTTGAGGGTATCAGATAGATAGTAGTCTAATATTTTTTTAACTTCCAGTGGTTCCAGGTAGATTTTGTCTCCCTGCTTTGTGTTTCTCTGTTTGGCTTTGGCTTCAAGAACTTGGGATAGTTGTACAGTGAGGCTCCTTAACAGTTTCGCATCCGCAACCACTTTAGTGTCCCGGAATCTCTCTTCATAGAATTTAAAAAAGAGTTCTCTCTCTTTTCTTGCTTGAACAATTTGACGGGCTCTTTTGTATGAGTCATCTTGCTCGCTTTGATTCATCAGAATAGTTTCAACTTTATTTACAATCCTGAAAATGTAATAACCATCGGGAGTTAATATCGGCTTCGAAAATTCCCCCTTTTTAAGATTGAATAATATATCTTCAACTTCCTCATCCATCTGTCCATATACTATTTCGATGGGAGTTTTCTGTTCCTCTAGTTCTGGACTTTCTGCTAGGATAGTATCAAACGGAATCCCCTGATTAAGAAAATTATATAAATTGTCAATTTCTTCTTGATCCGTAGAGATTAGGTAGTTTACAAAAAGTTTTGTCCCGTTACGCTTATATGCTTCGCTTTCCTCTTCCTCTGTAATTACAACACTTCGCCTGATTTCCTTCTGATATACAAAGTCCCTTACGAACATTTTCTGAAACGCTTCAAAAGTTGTCAACATTGCTTCAGTAGTGTCAAGTCTTTCTTCAAGTGCTTTTAATGCCCAAAGTTTTTCTGCTATCAATGTATATAGAAATTTTAATTTGTTCTCCCCTTCGTTTCCCTTCTTGTGTTTCCCAAAAACCGGTGTCAATTCGTACCTTTCCAGAAACTCATCTTCACTGATTGCTGTACTTCCAATCTTTGCAACATTCTGTACCTGGGTAAATGCAAGTTTTTGACCCGCAAAAAAGATAAATAATACTAAAATAAGGATAACTGATCTCATTAGTTATAAATCTCTTTTTGACAAATATTCGAAATATCGCTATCAAACATCAAATTCGTCTTCTGAACCCTTCTCCCTGTACTTCGTGCACATTATTAATTATGACAAAAGCATTGGGATCTATTTCCTTTACCCCATCGACCAATCTGCTGACATCCTTAAGTGTCACCACGGTAAAAATGACCTCTCTGTCTATGTTCCTGTATAATCCTCTGGCTTTAAGCGCCGTACCTCCCCTTCCAAAATCCTCAATTATCATTCTGGATATCTCCTCATTCTTATCAGAAATTATATATGCTGCACGGGCATAGTCAAATCCGTCAATTATTACATCTACTAGTTTACTCGAAACAAAAAGAAGAAATAATGCGTAAAATGTTAGTGACAAAGCCGGTCTGTCTGGAGACAGATCCTTTATTTCAATTATAAATCCAGCTAATGCAATAACGAAAAAGTCTATAATCATTATTGCTTGTCCCGGTTTAATCCCGAACCTCTTTTGCATTATTGCTGCTACAATATCCGAACCTCCGGTGGTCCCCCGGAATTTGAAGATTATTCCTAACCCGAAACCTAATAAAACAGCTCCAATTAGTATTAGAAAAAAGAAATCATTTTGAAGAAGATCCTGAACTGTTTGTGTCTCTTGCAGTTTAATAAACTTAAATCCCGGAATATCACCTCTGAATAAATCAATAAAAACTGAAGAAAGAGTAAATCCATAAAAGGTTCGGATTCCGAATTGCTTCCCCAGTTCTTTCAACCCCCAAAGATATAAAGGTAAGTTGAAACCCCACACAAGCAAGCCGACTGGGATTGCATTATTACTTAAGTAGTGAACCGCCATAGCTAGTCCGCTTACTCCGCCTGGTACAACTTTGGCATCAACAAGAAATATTCCTATTCCAATTGCCATACATGCTGAACCAATTGTAATTAGTATATAATCTAAGATTGGATATTTTCTAAAGAGAGATTTGGTCATACGTCCTTTAACTTCAAAAAAAACAAAATTTACGCAATAAATATAAGAATTTGAGAGGAATGCTGCTAATAGGATTGTACTTAAAAGGCGGGGTTTGGGATCCCCGCCTTCCATAAAAAACTGCTATCTTGAAGACTGTGTTGGAGTCAAAAATGCCGGTATGGAACGTTTCTTTAACTCAGGTATAGAATCTTTAATTATAAACTCAACCCTCCTGTTCATAGCACGGTTTTCCTCAAGTTTGTACTCGGCAACAACGGGATATCTTCTCCCTTTACCCTCCGTCTTCATCCTTTCTTCTTTAATTCCGAGTTTAACTAAGGCCGTCCGGACTGCATTTGCTCTTCTTAACGACAAATCATCATTATATTTATCGGTCCCTGAAGAATCCGTATGTCCTTGAATCTCAATATCCAGCTCAGGATAGGTTTTCATTAAATAATATATCCTGTTTATTGCATCCTTTGATGAATCCATTTTTATTGTTGCCTTATCAAAATCGAAATAAATGTTTCGGATTCTTATTTTATCATCAATCTTGGGTGGTTCAACGTAATAGTAATTAGTTGCCTGAAGAGTTTGATCTGTCAGACAAAGATCTATATTTACCGCATGTAAACCATAGTAAATTGGGGTTGCATACTCAATCGAATAATAATTCGTAAGTCTCAGGTATATATCTTCAAAAAGAAAATCAAAGTCATTAGTGCTGCAAATGTAATGATAACTTCCGTATGTACTTGCTGCTATACTGTCTGCAAGTAAAATCTTATCCACATAATCACCAAATGCTATAGTACTTATATTGACATTGTTTTTATTTGCCGTCTCAACCAGATTTTTCGTTTCATAACTTACAGAGGAATTTTCAAATCCATCAGTTATTGCTAAAATGTGTTTCCTTTTTAAATTGGAAAACTCTGGATTCGCAAGAAGTTCCAATCCTTTTCCGATCCCGTCCTTTAGTGCCGTCATTCCTCCGAAATCAACTAATCCGACTTCAAAATCCTCGGCAAACTTGTTCCATTCATTGCTGTTTCTTGGATCGGGAATACTCAGTGATTTGATATTATTATCAAATTTCACTATGGCAACTCTGTCATCCGGGGCTTTATACTTTTTGATAAATCTCGTTACCGCTTCCTGCATTTTTCTAGCCCTGTACTGTCCCATTGAACCACTGTGATCTAGCACAAGCACTATTCCCATCGGTGTGCGGTCTCTGTCAAGAAATTCATTTACTCTGAAACGCTTAACGTTATCTGATTTGGCTACGGAACTGTCTGTCACTTTGCACCAGTACTTTTTATAAGCTTGTTCATTAAGTCCCGTTAGTAATTTCCCGTTGTTATCAACAACATGTCCAAATACTTTTATTTTTAGCGAATCGTCACCTAGCTCACTTTTCTCAATTCGGGTTATTTGAAGTGATAGTCCCTGACTGGTTTTTGACTCGAACTTTTCTGTACCGGTAATTAATAATTCACTGTTTACATTATCGGGACAATCCTCGGTTATTACTTCCCCCTCTTGACCAAATTGGCTGCATCCATATTGTGTCAATCCAATTATAATAACACAGAGACCGATATATAAAAACGATTTTCTCGACTCTCTATACATTCTTACCTCATAAAATTATTAAACTTATTAGTAAATATCGGATTTTACTCTTTAAAGTTCAAAAGTTCTTTTAATACAGATATTTCAGCGCAGGATAGTTCCCTTACCTCGCCTGGCTTTAGTTCCTTTATCTCAATATTTGCAATCCTGATTCGGATTAATCGTAATGTGGGGAAACCCACTGCTGCCGTCATTTTTCTTACTTGTCGGTTTCTCCCTTCCGTTATAATCACTTTTATCCAGCTTGTTGGTATCGATTTCCTTTCCCGGATTGGAGGATTTCTTTCTGGATAACTGAATCCACTTTCCTGAATCTTAACTTTTGCCGGTAAAGTTTTCTTCCCCTCAATTAAAACCCCCTCTGAAATATCTCTCGCTGCTTTTTCAGTAATCCTTCCTTCAACCTGAACAAGATATTCTTTTTCATGCTTGAATTTAGGATTCAAAATTAAATCAACCATTTTTTTATCATCACTTAACAGTAACAATCCCTCGCTGTCATAATCGAGTCTCCCTATAGGATAAACCTCCTTTGGAAAATCAAATAAATCACTTATTGTCTTTCTGCCGAATTTATCTGTAAACTGAGAAAGTACATTGCATGGTTTGTGTATTATGTAATATTTCTTTTCTTGTATCATAACTGAATATTGTTGCATATGCTGTCCGGTGTATCCCGGTAATAAATGTAAGTTTCCTCAAAATCTACTTTTTTTACGTTATATCGAATTCTTGCTCTTTCTGCCAAATCATAATCCTCGCCGTAAGAAATATCTCTGAATCCTTCCACACTTTGAAATACTTCTCTTTTCCCAAAAAAGCTTCCCCCTATTACACATTCGCTTAAATGTATTAACTCCTTAGGATTGTTTACATCTTTTACATATTCATTCCCGATAATTTTTACACCCCCGTATATAAGATCAACCTCAGGATTGGCTTTCATATATTCCAGTCTTATTTCCATATGTTTTGAGAGATACTCATCATCACTCCCTAAAAAAGTTATATAATCTCCGGTTGCTAGTTTCAATCCTGTATTTAATGATAAAGGTAACTTTTTATTCTTGTGTTTAATGTACTTCACCCTCTCATCACTCAAGATTAGATTATTTAAAAGCTCAAATGTATTATCAGAACTCCCATCATCCACTATTATTAATTCAAAATCCGAAATAGTTTGATTCAAAACAGACTCGACCCCACGCATAATTAAAGTGGATCTGTTATATGTCGGGAGTATTACCGAAACTATAGGGCATCCTTTTTTACATAATCCAAAATCGTTCATTTTTGTGCATTTTCCATGTTTATAGAGTCTAAATCAATAATAATTTTACCGAATTACGAGATATTTTTCGTATTTTTGTAAGATTCAAAATTTTCAAAGTTTAATTTACGCAAATGGGTTTTAGAGAGCAAAAAAAATATCTGACGGAATTGAAAAAGTTTGAGTGGAAATTTACTCCCGCTGAGCAATACGATTTCAAAATGTTCGTTAAACGAGATAAGGATGAAGAGGATTTTGATACTCTCTCTATGTCAAAACTCAAAGCAATGTACGATAAATACACGTTAAATAAAGAAAAAAAGAATTTTGATCATATCTTTAAAAAATAAAATGGATATTAAACTGTTACTCTTAAAATAGAGTAGTTATAGCAATTTATCACAATCGAGGATAAGATGAACTTCAGAACCATCTACAAAATTATCGGATTATTAGTTTTCTTGATTTCTTTCGGGGTATTACACCTCACCGTTCAACCTTCTGTTTCTTTCTGGGATTGCGGTGAGTTCATTGCCGCCGGATATTATCTCCAGGTTCCACACCCTCCGGGAGCACCCTTCTTTCTTTTGATAGGAAGACTCTTTTCAATGATTCCTTTTACTGAAAATATTGCTCTTCGGTTCAATTATATCTCCGTTCTTTCGAGTGCTTTGTCTGTTTTCTTCCTCTATTTAATCGCAGTCAAGCTAATTGAAAACTATCGAGGTAAAACACCAAAAAATCTGTTGGATGCCTTGGCTACATACATTTCTGCTGCTATTGGCGCTTTGTCCCTTTCTTTTAGCGATACATTTTGGTTTAGCGCTGTTGAAGCTGAGGTTTATGCAGCTAGTACTTTTCTCTTCGCCGCCATTACTTATCTCATGATGAGATGGCAGGAAAGAGCTGATAGTAAGGACAATGAAAAATATATACTGCTGATTGCTTATCTGATTGGACTCTCCACAGGTGTACATCTGATGAGTGTTCTGGCAATTATTTCGGTAGTAATGATTATATTGTTTAAAAAATATGTAGATGATGAGAAAACTCTCAAAAAAACAGGCTATATACTTCTTATCCACGCTGCAGTTATTTTACTTATAGCTTTCGTTCTCTGGGGTGGTCAGAAATCCTCCAATCCTCCCAGTCCTGAAGAATATCAATCTTTCGACAGTAGATTTAAATTAATTATTGCTGGACTTAGCGCCATCGTGATTGGCACCATGTGGAAAACTCTCTTATCCCGTAACTCTATCTACCTGGCTATGATTGTCGGAGGCGTTGCATTATTCGCTACTTACCCCGGAGTTGTTAAACTCGTTCCTGGATTAATGGAAAGTATTGCCGGTAATAGTCTTACTGTCGAATTGGTTACTCTTATTGTAATTTTTGGAATACTTGGTTATGCAGTTTATTACTCGGTTAAAAAGAATAAACCAACCTTGAACCTGATTTTTCTCTCCGCAATATTCATTTTACTTGGCTTCACTACTTATACTCAGGTAATTATCCGCGCTAACCATGACCTTCCTATGAATGAAAATCAACCGGATGACTTTACTGAACTTGTCTCCTACTTGAATCGTGAACAATATGGCGATTTCCCAACTTTCAAACGAAGATTCGCAAGTGAGTCTCATCAAAGGGTAGTTTATGATAATTATTCCACCGATCTTGAATTCTGGTGGAAATATCAGATGAATCATATGATGACTCGCTATTTATTATGGAATTATGCAGGAAGGGAATCTTGGATTCAGGATGCCGGTGCTAATATTTATCCATTCAATGCTCTCGGGAATGCATTAGGTAAGATATTTAATGTCCGATTTGCTGGGGAGGCTAAAGACTCTTTATACGGAATACCTTTCTTACTGGGTCTGCTTGGAATTTATTTCCACTTCAGAAAAGATTGGAAAATGGCAAGCATCTTTATGGTTCTGTTCGTCTTTATGGGTTACCTTACTGCTTTCTATCAAAACCAGCAGCAACCTCAACCTAGGGAACGCGACTACTTCTATGCAGGGGCCTTCTTTGTTTATTCCATATGGATTGCTATCGGTGTTCGAGGCTTTGTTGATATTGTTATGGATAAGTTCGGAGAAGGTGGTATCACTCGTATCGCTGTCCCGGTAATTCTTCTCCTCGGAATTGTATTTGTTCCGGTAAGAATGCTTCAGGCAAATTACCATACTCATGATCGCTCACAAAATTGGGTGCCTTGGGATTACTCTTATAATCTGCTTCAAAGCTGTGCTCCTAATTCAATACTTTTCACCAACGGAGATAACGATACTTTCCCTCTCTGGTACCTCCAGGATGTTGAAGGTGTTAGAAGAGATGTTCGAATTGCTAACCTTAGTTTGCTGAACACTCCCTGGTATATTAAACAACTTAAAAATCTGGAGCCATATGGGGCTAAGAAAGTCGCTATAAGATTTTCTGATGTCGAAATCGAGAGACTTGGTCCTTCTCAATGGGAACCACAAATGATAAATGTTCCGGTTCCTCCTGATGCTTACAAAGAATACGGTGTTTCAGACTCCGCTTCACTAAATGCTGGGAAAATCTCTTGGTTTATGAATAATACTACCACTTATGGTAATTATAAAATAATCCGCGTCCAGGATATTATGGTTAAAGAGATTATTGAAGCTAATAAGTGGGAAAGACCCGTTTATTTCGCTGTAACTTGTTCCGAAGATAGTAAAATCGGATTAAGCGATTACCTTAAAATGGAAGGTATGGCTCTTAAACTTGTTCCCGAAAAAAGAACAGGTAGTGAATTTGTCAACGAGCCTGTTTTGCGTAAACAGCTTTTTGATGAACCTGATGATTTTTCAATGGATTATAGACCGGGGTTTAAATTTAGAGGCCTTAATGATAAATCAATCTTCTTTGATGAAAATCATGAAAGACTTACTCAAAACTATCGCAACTCCTTTATCCGCCTCGCACTCTACTATATCGGCAATGGAAATCAAAAGGATAAGGCAGTTGAAGTATTAGACCTTATGGAAAAGAAGATGCCACGTTCTATTATGCCTGTTGATTATCGTTACATGTTTGATATAGGAAATATTTATTATAGTGCGGGAGGTATTAAACAATATACTGAAATCGCTAAAGAAGTCGAGAAAGAAGCTCTTAAAGCAATTGAGGATAATCCATCTGATGCATCTTCTTATTATAATCCCTACAGAATCTTGATGGAAATATATCAGAAACAGAATGACTATGATAATTCCATCAAACTATTAAAGAAATTGCAGCTGATTTACCCAAATGATCCTTCTTTGCAGGATCAGATAGATAAATTGAACGCTATGAAGAATAGTACGAACGTTCCTCAAAATTCAGATACCGGTACTATAAAATAATAAACACATAATCTTTAAGCTGTCCGGAATTTCTATACTCTTAACTTTCGGACAGCTTTTTCTTTATTATAATTACCCGAATCAGCTATGAAATTATTGGTTATTGCACTTTCAGGAATTGGCGATGCTCTTATGTTTACCCCTCCCCTTACTTTACTGAAAAAACAAAATAGCACGCTCGAAATTGATGCCCTCGTTATGTACAAGGGTGTTCAGGATATTTATAATCGTACTGGCTTTTTTAACCAAATCTACTATTTTGATTTCTTAAATGCATCCAAACTTTCCTCCCTGAAATTTGTCCTTAGTCTTCGGAAAAAATACACTCATTCAATAAATGTTTACCCCTCAAACAGAAAAGAATATAACCTGATTCAGTTTTTAATCGGTGCCGGATCTCGAGGAGGTGTAAAATATCTTAGAAGCGATCTGTCCGGATTAGGCTTTCTTAATAACTTGCGGATTTTGGAAAATGACTCCCTGCATAACGTTCAGGAAAATGTTGCCCTGATAAGCAAAATGTTTAACATTACTTCTGATACAGAGTTCCCTCTGGTCTTCAATCTGTTGGATCAGGACATCGATTATTCTAATCGTTTCTTCCTGGAACACCAAATTAGTGATAATGAACTTATAGTTGGTTTTCATCCCGGTTGTTCAACGCTAAAAAACCATATCATGCGTCGATGGGAACCTGACAAATTCGCCGCTTTGGCTAAATTGCTAATCGAAAAAAATCGGGCTAAAGTTCTGGTCTTCGGAGGACCGGAGGAAACTGAACTTAAAAATCAGATTGTCAACCTCACAGATAAAAAGGATATTATCTCCGTTAATACTAATAACTTGGCTCAAACTGCCGCAATTATAAAAAAATGCTCTCTCTTCGTTACTAATGATTCAAGCCTGATGCATGTTGCTGCTTCCCAGTCAGTCAAAACTTATGCGATTATTGGTCCCACGAACAAAAACTACATCCATCCTTGGAAAACTGCGTATGAAGTTATTTCGCTTGATCTGACTTGTTCCCCTTGCTTTATTTATTCCCCCGCTCCTCTGCAATGCGGAAGGTCGGATATTAAATATAAATGCATAAAAGAACTCTCCCCTGAATTTGTTTACTCAAAACTTCAAATAAAAAATTGATCCGTATTGAAATTTTACTTGACTTTTATTATTATCATTTTAACTTACGGATTCAAAAATTTGTATTTTTAGAACTCCGTTACCTTATACGATTTTCAGATAACTACATTAATAACTGAATGAAATTTAACACGGGTTTCTTGCTCCCCATTTCTTAGAAAGGAACGAAAATGGAATTTTATGAACTACATCCGGTCACTCCTCAGCAACGCTTCATCAATAAAGCTGTTGAAGTAATTAAAGAGGGTGGAATAATTATTTATCCCACCGATACTGTTTATGGTCTTGGTTGTGATATCTTTAATAAGGATGCACTCGAAAGACTAATGTCAATAAAACACGATGCTTACTCTAAGTTGCTTAGCTTCGTTTGCAGCGATTTAAAGGACATTTCCAAATACGCACGTGTCTCCGACTATGCCTACAGGACAATGAAACACCTCCTCCCGGGTGCCTATACCTTCGTCCTCCCTGCCGCTAAAGAAGTTCCTAAAAAACTCTGGACAAAGCGTAATACTGTTGGCATTCGAGTACCAAATCATCAGATAACCCTTAACCTCGTTAAGGAAATCGGAAATCCAATTATTAGTACTAGCGTTACAAACCGCATGGGTGATGTCCTCACTGATCCGGAAGAAATTAAATCCGTTTTTAATACTCAGGTGGATTTGATGCTCTCTGTTGGACACCTTAAAGGTACTCCCTCAAGTGTTGTCGATTTAAGCAATGATGAACCTGTCATCCTTCGGGAAGGTTCGGGTGATATCTCCCTGTTTATAAAATAAAACCTCTTTACCATTTTTTATTAAATGAAAAATCTCATCATACGCGCAAAAGAAATCGTCACTGCTGACTCTGTTAATACTATCTACAAAGATCATTGCGTTCGAATTCAGGAAAATAAAATAACTGATATTCTCCCCTTTAACATATCCTTAACTACTGCTCCTAATACTGAATTTATTGACGCATCTGATAAAACTCTTATCCCCGGTTTCGTGCAAACTCACATTCATCTCTGCCAGACTCTTTTTAGAGGACTCGCCGATGATGTACAATTGCTGGACTGGTTGCAGCTTTACATATTTCCTTATGAAAACGCTCATGATAAAAATTCCCTTCGAACCTCCACTCGCCTTGGTATTAATGAATTGTTATTGGGTGGAACAACTACCCTGCTGGACATGGGCACCCTGAATCATCAGGAGGTTATTTTCGAAGAACTTGCAAATTCCGGTATTCGTGCATTTGCAGGAAAATGTATGATTGATATTAATACCTTATTCCCATCCTTTAAAGCTGATACTCAAAACGAACTTTCAACTACTTATGAGTTGGCTAAAGAGTTCCATGGTTATAACAATGGTATGATTCACTATGGCTTTGCTCCCAGATTCGTCCTCTCTTGCAGTGAAAAACTCCTGAAGGAAACTAAATCTATGATGCAGGACTTCCCGAAAAGTCTTTTCCATACTCACTCTTCTGAAAACAAGGACGAAATACGCGTCGTTAGAGAGATGCATAACAAAGATAACATTGAGTATTTTGATCATATCAATGTGCTCGATGATCACACTGTCCTGGCTCATTGCATTCACCTGAACGAAAATGAGATCCGGCTTATGAAAAAAAATAATTCTCGCGTATCACACTGTCCCTCAAGCAACCTCAAATTGGCAAGCGGTTATGCAAATATACCCCGGTACTTAAAAGAAAATATTTCCGTCTCACTCGGCGCGGATGGCGCCCCTTGTAATAACCAATTGAATATTTTTACTGAAATGCGTCTGGCTTCATTAATTCAAAAACCTTTTCATGGTCCCGAAATCATGGATGCAATTACCGTCTTTCGATTGGCAACTATAGATGGCGCTAAAGCGCTTCATATTGATGATCAGGTCGGTAGTATTGAAGTTGGTAAAAAAGCCGATTTGCTCCTTCTTGATTTGAATAAACCAACTCTGCCTCTGAATAGAAACGACAAAAGCCTTTATTCCACTATCGTTTATTCTGGCGATAAAACTATTGTTGATTCAGTTATGGTGAATGGTGAATGGAAAGTTAGGAATGGGAATTCAGTGTTGTACTCACAGTCTGAACTTCAGGCACAGGGTAAGGAAGAACTTGATAAATTACTTAAAAGGGCTGTTGGATAATTATGAAACTATTATTTGCTACTCAGAATCGCGGTAAACTTAGAGAAGTTAAGAAAATTTTGAACTCTTCATCCATAGAGGTTTTATCTTTAATCGGTTTAGAAGATATCCCCGAAGTGATTGAAGATGGTGATACATTTGAAGCAAATGCTCGGAAAAAAGCTGTTCAGTTTTACGAACATTTTCGCGTACCCGTAATTGCCGATGATTCAGGACTTGAGACTGAACAATTACTCGGAATGCCCGGTGTCATCTCCGCACGCTATTCCGGTGAGAATGCTACCGATGAAAAAAATAATGAAAAATTGCTCTCCGAATTAAGTAAATATCCCGCCCCTCACAAAGCTCGCTTTGTCTGCTCTGCTGTTTATTACGATGGCAAAAAGCTTTTATCCGCTTATGGTCACATTAATGGACAAATTACATTCGAGTCAAAAGGAACCAATGGCTTCGGTTATGACCCCATATTTATTCCGGATGGATACAACAACACAATGGCAGAACTCCCTCCGGAAAAGAAAAACTCAATCAGTCATCGTTCACAGGCTTTTACTAAACTCAAATCTCTCCTGTAAGCCCTCTGATCTAATGTACCGCCTTTAATGCGTTATAGTTTGCTTCGATTGTTTTAGATATATCCTCTTCCGAATGTTCACTCGATATAAAATATGCCTCAAACTGCGCAGGAGGTAAATAAATCCCACTCTCCAGCATATGATGAAAATACCTTCCAAATTTTTCCGTGTCCGATGTTAATGCACTCTTGAAATCTATCACCTTCTCTTCCGTGAAGAAAAGACATAACATTGAACCAATTCTGTTTATGCAATAATTCAAACCTAATTTCTTTAAATTATCCCTTATCCCGAGTTCCAGATTTTTAGAAATTTCCTCAAGCTTTTTATATAATCCCGTATCGTCTTTAATTTTCGATAACGCGGCAAAACCCGCCGACATCGCTAATGGATTTCCGCTTAAAGTTCCCGCTTGATAAATTGGTCCCGAAGGAGAAATATACTCCATTATTTCTCTTCTTCCTCCGTATGCACCCACTGGCAATCCCCCGCCGATTATTTTTCCGAATGTAGTTAAATCCGCTCTGATACCGGTAACCTCCTGAACTCCCCCCTGCGCCACCCTGAAACCGGTCATTACTTCATCAAATATTAATATTATTCCCTCCTCATTACAAATCTCCCTCAAACCCCTCAGAAATTCAATATCAGCGGTTACAACTCCCATATTCCCCGCAGTAGGTTCAATTATCACCGCGGCAATCTGATTTTTATTCTCCGAGATAACTTTTTTTACCGACTCTATACTATTATAATCCGCAATCAGTGTATCCTTAGCATTTCCTGGAGTAACTCCTGGACTTGTAGGAACTCCGAAAGTCAATGCACCCGATCCCGCTTTAATCAAAAAATAGTCTGCGTGCCCGTGATAACATCCTTCGAACTTAATAAACTTATCCTTTTTAGTATACCCGCGGGCTAGTCTTACCGCCGACATTGTGGCTTCAGTACCGCTGTTTACCATCCTGACCATCTCCACTGAGGGCACCATACTGGTAATTAACTTCGCCATTTTAACTTCTATTTCCGATGGTGTCCCAAAACTTACCCCTTCCTCAATAGCCGTATGCAATGCCTCTTTAATAAAATCCGGATTATGCCCAAAAATATGCGGTCCCCAGCTCCCTATATAATCAATATATTTATTGTCATCCACGTCAACAAGATAAGCCCCCTCCCCTCGTTTCATAAAAATCGGATTCCCGCCAACAGATTTAAACGCACGTACAGGGGAATTCACACCTCCCGGAATATACTCTTTCGCTTCACTGAATATTCTCTCACTCTTCTCTATCTTCATTTTTCACCATAATCTTTAAATTTAATCCACAAATATAATCAATATCAACTTTTTTTCCTTCCTGTATCCCCCAACCCTGGTAATTACAATTAACATTATTCCTGTAAATCCCCGAACAATCCGGGCGAAAAACCTCCAAAACTTTATCAATCTATCAAAAACACCCAGAATTTCCTTCTTTGACCCCCTCTTCCACCCCTCTTCCTTCGATATGAATACGTAGTGAATGCGTAGTGAATACGTAGTGAATGCGTAGTGAATACGTACTGAATACGTACTTAACTCGATCAAATCTCCCCTCTGTTCCAATATACACACATTATTAATATTTTTTACGATAAATATTCCGATCCATATAAAGAATTACTATCAGAATATGAAAAGTAATTTACTTTTACTATTTTTCATATATAACTTAACTGAATTATTATATTTGAAAATTAAACTCTGCTAATGAAATCACTTGAGGACTCAATCCAATTTATAAAATCCGTCGGACCCAAACGGTCTGAGTCCTTTGCCAAAGTTGGAATTAAAACAGCAAGAGATTTGCTCTTCTATTTCCCCACAAGATATATTGATAGATCCACACTCCTTACTTCCTCAAAAGCTTTTATGTATGTTGAGAATGGTTATGAAGGCGAAATTACTATTCTCGGAAAAGTAATAAAAAAAGAACTCCGCAACTTCGGAAGAAAACAAACTCTTACTGTAAGCATGAAAGACTCTGATGGATTTTTCGATTGCATCTGGTTTCAGGGCGTTAAATTTTTTAAAGACCGATTCAACGAATCAGACATTTTCTTGATTTCTGCAAAACCAACCATCTCCCGCTATGGCAATCTTCAATTTATTCATCCCGACTTCGACAAAATCACCGATGAGGAAACACAGACATTTTACAATACCGGGAAAATCATTCCGCTCTATAGAATCCCCAAAGACTTAAAATCAGCCAACATTGGTGATCTCAGTTTTCGGAAAATAGTTTCTGCCGCGATTGACTCTCACTTATCTCTGATTACCGAAACTCTCCCTCCGGATGTCATAACAAAACACAAATTATTGGATCTTCCTTCTGCAGTGGCTAATCTCCACTATCCATCTGATTCAGTTACTCTTGATAATGCCAGAAAACGTTTGAAATATGAAGAGCTTTTTTATCTCGAAGTCTTAGTCGCACTCAGAAAAAAATCAATCAAGACAAAACAAAACGGGATTCGCTTTGAAATCAAAACCGGCTTGCTCTCCAGCTTCATTAAACATCTCCCCTTTACTCTTACTCCTTCTCAACTCAAAGTCCTGGGTGAAATCAAAAAAGATATGCTTAGCCCCCAGATCATGAACAGACTTCTTCAGGGAGATGTCGGAAGTGGCAAAACAATCGTTGCACTCATAGCAATGCTCATTGCTGCAGATAATGGATACCAGTCAGTTATAATGGTCCCCACCGAAATTCTCTCCGATCAGCATTATAAAAACTTCCGGGGAATCTTCGAAAGATTTTCAAATCAATACCCACAAAGAAAAATTAAAATTGCAGTCGTTATTGGAAGCCAGCCTTCCAAAGTCCGGCAATCAAATTTAGATTTAATAAAATCCGGAGAAGCTGATATTGTAGTGGGGACTCACGCACTTTTCGAAGAGAATGTTGACTTTAATAATTTAGGTCTCGTCATAATCGATGAGCAGCATCGTTTCGGTGTGGTTCAACGTGCTAAACTCCTCGCTAAAGGATTATCACCCGATATTCTCGTTATGTCTGCTACACCTATCCCGCGCACTCTGTCAATGACTCTCTATGGCGACCTTGATGTCTCTACTATTACTGGAATGCCCTCAAACAGATTACCCATTAAAACTTTCCTGCGTGGCGAAAGTAGACTCCCCGATATTTATAACTTCATCGTCTCCCATGCAAAACAAGGCACTCAATCTTTTATCGTCTACCCGCTCGTGGAAGATTCCGAAAAACTGGAATTGAAAGCCGCGCTTACCTACTATAACGATTTAACTCAAACATTTTTAGCAAACATTCGTGTCGGATTGATACACGGAAAAATGAAATGGAAAGAAAAAGAAGATGTCATGCTCAGCTTTGCGGCTGGAGAATTCGACGTATTGATTTCAACTACAGTCATCGAAGTTGGAATTGATGTCCCCAACGCTAATATTGTTTTAATAAATGATGCCCATCGTTTTGGACTGACTCAGCTTCATCAACTGCGTGGTCGCGTCGGACGTGGAAATATGCAAGCATATTGCATACTGGTTACCAAAGATGAACTGATCGCAGCTTCTAATCGTATAAACACAGACATCGAATATCTCTCCCCACTTCAACTCGAACGTTATAGAGCAGGAATTCGACTTCAATCAATGGTCAAACACCTCGATGGATTCAAAATTGCAGAAATTGATTTTAAACTCCGCGGTCCCGGTGATATTTTCGGCGTTAAGCAAAGCGGATTCCCTGATCTTAAGTTCGCAGACATTACAACAGATTCTGATATCCTCTTCGAAGCTAAGAAAGATGCCTTTGAACTGATTGATACAGATCCGCAATTCTTAAAACCCCCTAATAAAATTGTTAAATCAAATCTCCTTTCACACTATTCGGAAAATCTTAAGTATGCAAAAATTGGTTGAATAATTTTTTTCTTTCATCAATTCAATAATCTCATAAGAAAAAATTTTTATTTATTTGATAAAACTCATTGACAAAATTTTTTTAAAGATTATATTTGCATAAAAAATTTTTTTCTGTTTGAGGAAATTATTCCTTCTGTATATACACATCCGCTAAACATCGCATTACTTTATAATGCGAAACCGGAAAATCCAAGTTCCTTCCAAGAGTTATCTCTGTTTCGTAAAGGTAATATTGAAATTACTGCTGATACCTTCGCAGAATGGGATAGTATGGAGACAATTAATGCTGTACAATACGCTTTAAGTCTTCATCATAATGTAACCCCCATTGAAGCTGATTGTAACTGTGTTGAAAAAATAAAAAATACATCTCCCGATATTGTGTTTAACATCACTGAAGGCTTATTTGGAATTAGTCGGGAAGCTCAGATACCTGCAATCCTCGAACTCCTTAATATCCCTTATACAGGCTCGGATCCTTTAACCCTCGCTTTAACTCTCGATAAATCCCGTACAAAAGAAATTTTGTCCTATCACAATATCCCGAACGCTCGCTTTCAGTTATTCAACTCACTTGAAGATCTGAAATCATTCTCACTTGATTTCCCTGTAATTATTAAACCAATTGCCGAAGGTTCTGGCAAAGGAATTTTTTCTACTTCTATTGTCAATGATTTTAACTCATTAAAAATTGGAGTGGAAAAAATTCTTACTGCTTATAATCAACCCGTCCTTGTTGAAGAATTTCTTAATGGTCGTGAATTTACTGTCGCGATATTGGGAAATGGACAGGATGCCCATGCTCTCCCGGTTATTGAAATCGATTTTTCAAAACTGCCGCGTGATGTCGCTCCAATTTATTCTTTCGAAGCTAAGTGGATTCTTGACACTCGCGAAAACCAACTCGATATTTTTTCTTGTCCCGCTGATATTCCCGCTGATTTGGAAAAGCAAATTGTAGATATCGCTCTTCGAACTTATCACACTCTTCGTTGCAGAGACTGGAGTAGAATAGACATGCGGATGGATAAAAATAATATTCCAAATATCATAGAAATCAATCCTCTTCCCGGAATTCTTCCCGACCCTCGCGACAACTCCTGTTTTCCAAAAGCTGCTCGAACCGCAGGACTGGATTTTAACACTATGATAAATGAAGTCCTTAATATTGCAAGGAAAAGATATTCAATCTGATGAAAGAAGATCTTAAAATATTAATCGCTTATAACGCACCTGTCTCTCTCTATTCTCTGTATAGTGGAAAAGAGACCGGTAACCAACCCAAAGATCTCTCCGAAAGCAGTTTCTTTAATGAACTTGAACTCATTAAAGAATCACTTGAGCCATATTATTCTTGCATTGAATTATTGGCTGTGGATAAGGATATCTTTACTCTTATGGAAAAATTAAGAAAAATTCAACCTGATGTTATTGTCAACTTTGTTGAATCTGTCGAAGGAATTTCTTCATTTGAATCTTACATCACCGGTTTGTATGAATTATTAAACATCCCCTATACTGGGAATGGACCTCTTGCTCTTAATAACTGCTTGGACAAAGCTAGAGCTAAAGAATTTTTAATTGCCGATGGAATTAAAACTCCTGGCTACTACGTTTATAAATATAAAAAATCAAATCCTCTTAATAATTTTAACTTGTCCTTTCCGGTTATCTCTAAACTGGCGAAGGAAGATGCCAGTATCGGCATTTCCGAAAACTCTGTCTCCTTTAACAAACCCGATCTTCTTCAGCAACTTGACTTTTTAACTTCAACATATAAACAGGATATTATAATTGAAGAGTTTATTGATGGACGGGAATTTAATATCGCAATTCTTGGTAATTCTCCTCTTCCTGTTTCTGAAATCTGTTTTACTTCATTGCCTGGCAATCTTCCAAAAATTGTCACATATGAAGGCAAATGGATAGCGGATACGGTTTATTATAAAAGCACTATTCCCTGCTGCCCGGCTATTATAGATCTCAATACTACATCCCTCTTACAGGATACTGCAATCAAGGCTTTTCATTCTCTTAATTGCAGGGATTACGCTCGTGTGGACATCAGACTATCTCATGATGGAATTCCTTTTGTAATTGAAGTTAATCCTAATCCGGATATAACCTCTGATTCCGGTTTTAATAGGGCAGCCTGTGCTTTAGGTATGGATTATGGTATGATGCTAAAAAAAATTATAACTCTTTCTCTTGAACGACATTTATATGATACGACAAATAAAAGAATCTGACAGAACTCATTTGGTCTCTATGCTGACGGCAATCAAAACATTCAAAAAAGAGGATGTTGATGTAGCTCTCGAACTAATTGATATAGCATTGACTAAACCTGATCAGGACGACTATCATATTTTCGTTTTTGAAGAAGATAACAAAATCCTCGGCTATCATTGCACCGGAAAACGTCCTATAACCGATGCCGTCTATGATTTGTATTGGATTGTTGTTCATCCCCAATCCGCTGGTAAAGGAATAGGTACAAAATTGCTTGACCATTGCGAAAAATTTGTTCGCGATAGAAACGGACGTTGGATTCTTGCCGAAACTTCCTCTAAAGAAACTTATGAGGCTACTCGTTTGTTCTATATCAGAAATGATTTTAATGAGATCGCAAGAATTGATGACTTCTATTCTCTTGGTGAAGCTCTGGTTGTTTTTGGAAAATATTTATTGACAAAATCTTAAGGTGATATAATGGAACTTTGGCAACAAATGGTTCGCGACAGTATTCATACCGTTGACCAGTTAGTTGATAAATTCTCAATAGACAGAAGCGTTGCGGAAAAACTGATCGAGTTTTTTCAGGTTAGGATTAACCCCTATTATCTTAGTCTTATTAAGTATCCGGGCGATCCTATTTGGATGCAGTGCGTCCCTGATATTAAAGAGTTACAAGATCTCGATGCAGATGAAGATCCCCTGTACGAAGATGCAATGAGTCCGGTTCCTAATATTACTCACAGATATCCTGATCGCGCTCTATTTCTTGTTACAAGCCAATGCGGCCTTTACTGCAGGTTCTGCACTCGGAAACGTAAAGTGGGAAATTCAGAAAAAATTTCTATGCGTGGTCTTGAGTCTGCTTTCAAATATTTGGAGGCTCACACTGAAATCCGCGATGTAATCCTTTCCGGTGGCGACCCCTTAATGCTCACTGATGTTATGCTGGAAAAGATCCTTAAACGATTAAGATCTATTCCTCACATCGAAATAATCAGACTTGGTACAAAAATGCCCTGCGTTCTTCCGCAAAGAATCACTCCTAAACTTTGCGATATGCTTAAAAAATATCATCCTGTTTACGTTAACACTCACTTTAATCATCCCTGGGAGATAACCCCTGAGAGCACCAAAGCTTGCGAAATGCTTGCAAATAACGGCGTCCCTGTTGGTAATCAGATGGTTCTGATGAAAAATATTAACGACGACCCCGCCGTTGTTAAGGAACTAATGCAGAAACTCCTTAAGATAAGAGTTCGTCCATATTACATTTATATGGCTGATGAGACTAAAGGAGCCAATCACTTTAGAACCTCAATCCAAAAAGGAATTGAAGTAATTGAACATCTTAGAGGATGGACTAGCGGTCTAGCTGTTCCTCACTTTGTAATTGATGCTCCTGGTGGCGGTGGCAAAATCCCCATCCTTCCTAATTATGTCATGGAGTTCGACGAGGAAAAAATTGTCCTCCGGAATTACAAGAAAAATGTCTACCTCTATAAAAATGTAGAAGAAGAAAAAGAACTGTCGACAGAGATAATGAAATTCGATTCCGCTAAAAGGAAACACTTATCAAAATCAACTAAAGGAAACGGAAAAGCAGCTACAAGACGTGTTTCTACTCCCCTGCGTATTTCTGTCCCTGATCTTGAGGAGATTGGTATCTAGTATAGTTTACAGCTTAATCTTCAGCTCGTCCGTTTAGAATATTTAATAAATCCTCCTCAAGGGATAATAAAGGAGTTTCTATTACTCTTCCGATTTCTTGGTCGTCTCTGTATACGATAAAGGTGGGTACTAATTTTATTTCCAAATCTTCAATATCGATAAAAAAGGCATTCTTTGTCCTGTCTACAAATATCAACTTTACATCATCAGTAGGAAATCCGGATTCTTTCAATATCCTGAAAAATCTTGGGACTTCTCTTCTGCTGTCGCTGCACCAGGTCCCCAGAACAATTTTTATTGAAATATCATCATAATCTCTTATGATCTTATTCAAAATTTCTCGCTTTGGTTCATAATTTTTAAATTCTGTATTATACCATCCGCTGAAAGATGAATCCGTAAATATTTCTTGTTTGCATATCCCTACAACCATAGGTTTTTGAGTATTATCATCTGTAATTATTTTATACTCTTTTTGTGGCAGTATTGTACAAACCAGTAAAATCCAAAAAAAATATACTATTTTCATACATCACTCTCTTTCCTTATTATTCTTTCTTACATCCAGTCCCCACAACAGCTTGGTCCTTAATATTTCGAAGTAACTTGCTAGCGATGTGTGAAGTATTTTTAATGGTTTGGCATCTTTAATTATTTCGAGCTCTAATGGTGATTTGAATTCCCTTACCCTCTGGCCATCGCAGTTAACTTGTACTTTCGTGTTTGCTGATTCAACAAATACACTTATTTTCTGTGTATTGGGAATAACTAAAGGTCTCACGGTTAACGTATGAGGAGAAATAGGACTCAAAGTAATTACATTGGACTTTGGACTAACGATCGGTCCGCCAACCGATAATGAATAACCCGTCGAACCGGTTGGTGTTGCTATTATTATACCATCGGCAGAATATGTCGCTACAGATTCATCATCAACCTTTATGGTAATCTCTATCATCTTAGGCCAATTTCCCTTGTCCACCACTATATCATTGAATGCAACAAACTCATTCTCTTCAACTATCCCGCATTTCGCGGAAAGTACCATTCTCTCTTCTATTGTGTATTTCCCACTTAATACATTACTTAAAAATAGGTCAGTCTTCTGAACATCAACCTCTGCAAGGAAGCCTAATTTCCCTATGTTTATGCCCACAACTGGTTTTTCATATTGGTGCGCTGTAAACGCGGTGGAGAGCATTGTACCATCTCCTCCTATCGATAAAAGAACATCAGATTTTTCTGCAACTGTTTTAATATCTGCTAGATTCTTGTTCCTGAATGGCTTGGGCGCTCTCTCCAATGAATTGCAGATATAGTACTCTAAATCTCTTGTTTCTAATTTTTCTACCAAGGACGATACTATATCGAAAATGTTCTCTTTATTATAATTACCGACTATTCCAAATATCATATTTCTCTTTTTTTGTTAGTTAATCGTAACTCCCAGAGTTTGGCATATTTTATAAATACATAGTGTGATGATAGTAGTGAGAGTATAAATCCATGAACACCGTCTAAAAAACCTCTCTTTAAAATATACATTTTCACGAACATAAACAATGGTCTTAATAATAGATCTCTTAATCCTGCTTTTTTCCCTTTCTCAAATAGTTCTCTGGCTGCTAAAGTTGTATAGTTGTTTAATTTACTGAAATAGTGATTAACTGTTGGATCAGTATAATGATTTAAATCATTTTGAAGTTCACCTTTCTTCCCATCCACTATCAAACCTTCATGAACTTTATTATCGTTGAATCTTGCGACATTTCTGTCAAATAATCTAACCACTCTCCCGGGATACCACCCACAGTGCTTGATCCATTTACCTAAAAAGTAAGCTCTTCTGGCAACACTATATCCCGAACTTTCAGCTACCCCCTTCTTAAACTGATTTATTTCTTCTGATAGTTCAGGCATTATTTCTTCATCTGCATCAATCCAGAACACCCAGTTATTTGTAAGCTTTTCCAGAGCATTGTTTTTTGTCTCTGCATACCCCGCCCATTTGATCTTTTCACACCTGACATTTGGAAAGCCCTTAACTATTTCTTCTGTTTTATCTTTTGATGAATCATCTAAAAAAACAAATATCTCATCAATACAATTCAGCTGACTCCTTATGCATCTCGCAATGTTATCTTCTTCATTCTTTGCTATTACTAGGGATGATATTTTAATCATTTTGCGTACGTTTTTTGTCTGTGAACAACTTTATCAATTCTCTCGGTTTTTTTCGGAACACAATTGATACTGCAGTTGAATAAATAATAACGATCAGGAATCCCATACTTCCCACATAAATAAAATTCCCCCAATCGGAAAATTCAATTCCTCCTTTTAATACATCCACTGATCTTTTTAAGACTAACGAGAGTGCCACAACCATTGAAACAAGCAATAGAAACTTTTCGACTAATTTCTTATCGATTTTCACAACCTTTTTCCGATTCAGAAAAAACACCAGATTAGCAAAACTTATCCAGGACACTGTCGCTGAAGCCATCGCAAGTACTCTCCCGTCTGAAAAATATTCAGAGAAGAAAATGATCAATCCCGTTTGTGCAATAATTGTAATAACTCCATTGATCAACATATACTTGGTCAGACCCAGCGCGTAATATGTATTCGCTATTACTGGTGTTATCAAATAAGGAAACACTCCCCCGGATAATATCAATAGCAATACGCCGATTTTTTTTCCGTCTTCGATGCCAATTTCCCCCCTTTGATATACCAGTCTCACAATTTCATCACTTAGTGCATAGAATATGAAAAAGCAAAAACCCGCGGCCAGTACTCCCCCAATTAATCCCTTTGATAACGCTTCATTAAAGCCCTCTTGGTCCTTCTCTGAGTTTGCTTTGACCTGAAATGGTAGTAAACTTGTACTAATAGCATATCCCAAAAATGATAGTGGTAGCAAGAATAACCTTGCGGCATATGAATAATATGAAAATGTTCCTTTATCTAGACTTAGCGAGAAATACCTCTCAATAAAACCGACTACATTCGCTAGGAATGAATTAAGAAATATCATTATTACAATCCCCCCCCATATGGTCGCTGCTATTGTAACATTACTTTTTCCTTTTTCCAATGCGCGCCTTAAATTTGGATGAAATACCTGGTAAAAATGAAAAAGAATTATCCCAATTAAAAGTCCAATTGGTATTGCAATTATTCCGGCAGACTCTTTTAAAACAAATATCGCAATAATTGCAATAACATTCATAAAAATATTCAACTTGGCGGGAAAAACCATTCCCCCATTAATTTGATGTACTGCTGAGTAAACTCCTGAAACTATTAAGAAAGGACTTGCTGCGAAAAGTATAACAATTGAATTATTAAAAACATGTAGATATCCATCTGTCGACGGATTCACATTGTCTAAAAACAAATAAGTGATGACTATAACGGCTGCGATCACTATGGCAATTACTAAAAATAAATTAACCGAGAATTTTTTAAGACTTTCCCTGCCAATCATTCCCCTTTCTTTATCTTGTCCAAAATACGACAGCGTCCCCGCTAATACAGCCGCATTTGCAGCAATCAGGATATCCATTACTATATACGAAGTTAAATAAGCATCGGTTGCATCGGATACCCCAAACTCTGCGGCCATTATTGCATCACGAATAAAACCCGACAACCTCCCCAATACTGCTAATCCACTCAGTCCCAGAAATGTCGGAAGCCATTTCTTTAACATTTTATTTTTCCCCATATTCTATTGTATACATTTTCTGTCTGACTGACACATTTTTTTATAGAAAATTCTTTGGTTACGTTCTTCAACGCTTCTTCTGCGACGCTATCCCTTAATTTTGTGTTCTTTATCAATCTCTCAATACCATCTGCTAGTTCTTCTGTGTTTTCTGGCGCTACAAGTAATCCGTTCTTTTCGTTTTGTATAATCTCAACTGTACCATTAACTCTTGTCGCAATAATTGGTTTCTTTGCAGCCATGGCTTCTAATAAAACTATGGGCAGACCTTCCCACAGGGACGGCAAAACAAAAATATCCATCATCGCCAGTTCTTCATTCACATTCTCTCTGCTTCCTTTTAGAAGGAATATTCCATCTAGCCCTCTCTCATGAATCCTTGCTGCCAACTCATTCCTTTCTTCTCCTTCACCAATAATATGGAATTTTATATTTGGTAATCTATTTGCCAGTATTGCCGCTGCATCAATTAAATACTTGTAACCTTTCTGAATATGCAGCCTACCAATACTCCCAATTATTACTTCCTCACCTTTTTGTTCTTTTTTGATCCCATCTTTATATGAATCAACCTCTATTCCATTATAGATCACTTCCGCTCCCCCTTTATTTACCACCCCGGCTTTAATCCCCTCATTCAAATCACTTATCGCAACACAAATCACTCTGTCCGTTAGCCCTAAAAAGAGTTTGTCAATCCATTTAAATATTCTTTTTGAAAGATTCATTTCATGATTCAGATAATGAATCCCGTGATAAGTATGTACTTTTTTAACATTACTTAAAAAGATTGCAGCCAATCTTCCATAAAAACCAGCTGTCCCTCCATGTGTGTGCAAAATCATCGGTTTCTCCCGCTTTATTATTCCTCTGATCTTAAACAGTTCTTTTATGTTTAGCCTATTCGAGATATTAATTGCATAATGCCGGATGTTACTTTTGTGCAGTTCATGCACTAACCATCCATTACCCTCACAGGCAACCGTAACTTTGAAACGTTCCTTTTCAAGTTTCTGCGCAAGCCACAACACATGCTTCTGACCTCCGCCAAGGCCCGCTTCATCTATCATTAACATTACGTTTATCATTTCAATCCGGATACTTTCTTGTTATCTTTAGAAAGATTTTTAATAATACATTTTCCAAATGGTTCCTGTAATTTTTATAATAGTACATCTGGCTTCTTCTGTACTCTTTTTGTGTGAATCCGGAATTATCACCTCCTGAACTGCCTCCCTTCAAGTGAACTAAACTCACCTTGGGATAATAAATTATTTTATTCCCGCGAAGCTGGACTCGCTTGCATAACTCCTTATCCTCAAAGTACATAAAGAAATTTTCATCAAAACCACCAATCTTTTCAAAAACACTTTTCCTAACAAACATTGCTGCTCCGGTTACCCAACCTGTATATTGCTCGTTATCAAATCTTGCTACCAGCATTTTTACAGGAAGTTCCCACTTTTTTTCAAATACAAAGTAAACCAATTTATCACTGATCTCTCTCAGAAAACTTGGGAGTTTACCATGCGACAACTGATATGTATTATCTGGATTTAATAATCTCGGACCCAGAATACCAACTTCTGGATCTTTGTTAAATCTGTCCTCGACTTTTGAAAGATATTCCTCATTCGTTATTGTATCATTATTAAGAAAGTAAAGTATTTCTCCGCTTGCAGATTTTGCTCCAAGATTATTAGCTTTACCAAAACCCTCGTTTTTTTTCAATTCGAATATCTTCAAATCGGGAAAATCATTCACAAATTCTTTTCTGTTAAAATCCTTCGATCCATTGTCAACTAATATGATTTCATAATTTAATGATTTATGCCACCGCATAAAAGACTTTATAGCTTCTTTTGTCAGAGTTAAGCCATTATATTGTACTATAATTACCGATACCATTTTACATCTTTATTTTATACGGGGGTGTCCATAATCGAAAACTAGACCATCCTCCCCATTTGATGGGTGTATTTTTTATTATCCATTGCCTCATTTTTACCACGGTTTCCTTCTTGAAAAAAATCATCAGGGAAAACCACCCTCCCATTTTTATCATATCCTTAAAAGTAGAGTATTTCAGTTCTTCTCTTAATATTCTTATCCCCTTCTTAAAATCTTTCTCCATGAACTTTCCCATCACCAAACGCTGCCTGAAAAAGTGGTTAACTTTCCTTATTTCATCCTGATATTTTCTGAACCTTTCATCTTTGATCAGGTAATCTGTCATCGCTATTTTCGAATCAATTATCGCTGTTTCCTTTGTAGTGGATGATTCCTGGGTTTGTCGGTATACAGCCATCACTTCTCCTAAATACTCAAACTTGAATCCCCTCTGCCCAATCATTATCCAACAGTAAAGATCTTCCGCAAATGACTTAAACCTGTCATCAAACTTAATTTCTTCAAAAACTCTTCTCCGGAATAGGTAAGAGTGTATAGGGATTATAAAATCTATATTCCAATGAGAAATAAAAGAAAAAACAGCATCATTAGATGGAATTTTAACAGGTAATGTCTGATAAAAATAACCATCATCCTCCATTCTCTTGTTCTCAGATAAACTAACCTGTGAATAAAAACAATATTCCGTATAAACAATATCCGCTTCCGGTAATTCTTCCAATTTATCCACGCATATTTTTAATTTATCCCTTAATATTATGTCGTCAGCATCTAAAAACTGGATGAAATCTCCTTTCGCTTTTTCAATTCCCGCATTTTTTGCTGCTGCACTTCCCTGATTTTTCTGAAAAAAATATTTAAACCGTTTGTCTCTCTCTTCAAAACCTTTAACGATCTTCGAACTCCCGTCCTTCGATCCGTCATCAATAATTATACATTCCCAATTTTTGTATGTCTGTTCCTCAATACTTTTTAATGTTGTCGCAATAAACTTTTCCGAATTATAACACGGAACAATTATAGTAACTAACCCCTCCACCTTCATCTGCACTCCCCTTCAATCTCAATGGTCCTTAGATTCACAATTCTGCAATAAAACTCAGATATTTTATTTATTACTCTTGCATGACGTGTCTCTTCATTGAATATTTTACATGTCATCCATCTTATTACTTCTTCTTCATGAACTTTGATTTCTTTTTTTAACTTACTCCTCTTATTCTTAATCATCACACGTGAATCAAGTAGATCCTTGTATGCCTTCACAACCCCGGTAAATGAATATTTATTAGGAAACAATGAACCCGCTAGTTTAATTAATAAATTCAACAGAAAATATGGACTCATCTTAATAAGAGATTTGATACTAAAGAATAAAAAGAAATTTAATAACCTGTTCCTCTCTTGATAATAGGTCAACCTCTCATTCTTTTCTTTTCGGAATGTCCCGCCACCTATATGTCTTAACTTGGATTCATTTGTATGCCTGATCCTGTACCCCATAAATCTCGCCCGCATTCCCAGATACACATCCTCACTATACGCAAAATAATCCTCATCAAAGGGAATATCTAAAATTTTTTTCTTATAAATCAATGAAGCTCCCCCGCAATAAAAAATATTCTCTGATTTATTGAAAATACTCATGATATTATGGCCAAATAGGTTAAGTGATCCATTCTTTTCATAATATTTCGCCGGGATTCCATCAGTCAGTATCAGTGAGGATGCTATAGCCACATCATTTGGTTCCACAGCATTCACCAATCCCATTAACCAATCTTGCTCCAATATTGTATCATTATTCAGTAAAACTATCAATTCCCCCTCCGCAACCCTTACTCCCTCGTTATTTCCACCTGCAAACCCTAAATTCTCCTGTATTTCAACGAGTCTTACCCACGGATATATTTCCTTGATGTACTCCCCGCTTCCATCTGTTGACCCATTATCCACAATAATTGTTTCAAAATCTTTAAAGCTTTGCTCCATTAAAGAATCTAAACAATCCTTCAGAAAATGTTTACCGTTATAATTTACAATAATTACAGATACTTTTCTCAATTACCAAGATATTTAATTTATTCTTTAAATATTACCTATTGACCGATAGCTAAATTTATAAACAGCTAATATAAGACAAAATCACGTTTAGCCAAAACAAAACTCTCAAATAAATCCATTTTTCTATGTCTCCCCCTCTCACACATAAAATGTTAAATGATTAACTAGCTAAACTGATAATGCTTCGTTCTGCTTCCGTTCTGCTTCCGTTCTGCTTCCGTTCTGCTTCCGTTCTGAGTCCGTTATCTGAAGTTTTTTCAACTTTTGTATGCGTCTCTTAATCTTGGAAATTTCCTTCTTTTAAGTTTATAGCCTCAAACAAAAACGCTATATCCACTAATTTTGCCCTGAAATTATGTAAATGCTGTTAAAATCATTAAATTAATAAATAAGATTTTTCACTTTATTAATGACATAAAAATAATTGAAGACTGCAATTGTACATGAGTGGCTAGTAAACTATATGGGTTCCGAAAAATGTGTTGAATCCTTCACCAACATTTATCCCGAAGCCGAGGTATTTACCCTTATTGATTTCCTTGAAAAAGCAGATCGGGATACAATACTCAAAGGTAAAAATGCTCACACTTCTTTTATCCAAAATCTCCCGTTCGCAAAATCAAAACGCACATTTTACCTCCCCCTATATTCCTTTGCAGTTGAACAATTCGATTTAAGCAGTTATAATATTATAATATCAAGTTCACACAGTGTGGCAAAGGGTGCATTAACCAGGTGGGATCAATTGCATGTTTGCTATTGTCACACCCCTATCAGATATGCATGGGATCTTTATCATCAATATCTCCGGGAAGCAAACCTCACCAAAGGGCTTAAAGGTATGTGGGCGAAATATGTTCTACACAAGATCCGTCAATGGGATTCCTCCACTGCCAATAGACCTGATTTTTTCATCGCTAATTCTCACTACATAGCTAATCGAATAAAAAAAACTTATAACCGCGATGCAACGGTTATCTATCCGCCGGTGGACATTCACAAGTTCTCCCTTCAACCTTACAAGGATAATTATTACATCGCCATTTCCCGTTTCGTACCATATAAACGAATGGATATCGTTGTTGAAGCCTTCGCAAAGATGCCACAACATAAATTACTCGTAGTAGGGGACGGCCCGGACGCTAAAAGAATTAAATCTCTTGCTACTCCAAATATTGAACTTCTGGGCTATCTTCGGACGGAAGAACTGAAAAATTACTTGGAAAAATCTAAAGCCTTGATATTCCCGGCAGAAGAAGATTTTGGGATAACCGTGGTCGAGGCTCTCGCTTGTGGAACTCCGGTAATCGCACTTGATCGTGGTGGGACTGCTGAAACTGTTATTAATAATAAAAATGGTTTCCATTTTTCTTCTCAAACTCCTGAAGGAATAATAAATGCGGTTACTGAATTTGAAAAAATCAAAGATACTCTTAATCCCGAAGAAATCCGAAATTCTTCAATCGCGTTCTCCAGGAAAAACTTTGAACAAAATATCCAGGCTTTTATTACTGAAAAATCAGAATTCTTTTTTAACCGCGTGCAAAAGCTATGATTGTAAATGAAAAGTCCTTAAAGAACATTAAAATCTTTACCGACCTCTTGCTTCTGAACCTCTCTTTTATATTAGCAGGGATCTTGGCTCAGTCTCTTGAGCTTTTTCTCACAAAGAGTTTTCTTTTCATACTTCTGTTTATCCTGAACCTAATCTGGATTTTTGTTGCCAACTCACTAAATTTCTATAACGACCATCTCAAACTTTTTGCCTTCCAACTTACAAGTTTGTTAAAACTTATAGTCTTTCAGGCTATTACTTCTATCCTTTTTATATTCATTGTTAAAGAAGGATTTTTTACTCGTAATTTCATCCTGTTGTACTCGTTCTTTCTACTGATTTTGCTTTCACTTCGTCACATTTTCTTCAAGAAAGTTATGACAATACTCAGGAAGAAAGGGAAAAGCATTAAGAAAGTCCTTATTATTGGTGGCGGAAAAGTCGGTCGAGAAATGGGAAATCTGATCTCAGCTAACCCGGATTTCGGTTATATCGTCCTTGGCTATCTCGATAACTATTCCTCAGATCCGGATGTCCTGGGAACCCTTGACCAAATTAATGAATTCATTCCATCAGTTAATGAGGTTTTCATTTCAAATTCTGATGCCCCAACGGAATCGATTGATACAATTGTAAAAACTTGTAACAAAAATGCAGTGGGTGTTCATATAATTCCGGATTACTTTCGTTTTGTCTCAAAAAAATTCCAGATAAGCACCCTTGGTAATATCCCGGTTATTTCTGTTCGTTCTATTCCACTGGAGGAATTCCAATGGCGTTTCGTTAAAAGAACTTTTGATGTGATCACTTCTATTCTGGCCACGGTGTTGATTCTCTCTTGGCTTATTCCTGTGGTTGCCTTAATTATAAAGCTGAACTCAAAAGGACCAATCTGTTTTAAACAAAAACGTATTGGAAGACACAATCGCACTTTCATTTGTTATAAATTCCGGACAATGTTTATTGCCCCTGATTCGGACAAGTTCATCCCTGTTTCCGAAAATGACTCACGTATCACATCAGTAGGCAAATTTCTTAGAAAATTCAATTTGGACGAACTCCCTCAGTTCATTAATGTTCTCAAAGGAGATATGTCCGTGGTGGGTCCTCGTCCTCATGCTGTTTTATATAATGAACAATATAAGGAATTTATTGAGGAAATAAGACTTCGAAATTTGGTTAAACCGGGAATTTCTGGATGGGCTCAGATTCACGGTTTAAGAGGTGATCACCCAAACCCCGTTAAAAATGAACAATTAATTATAAAACGAATTGAATTTGATATCTGGTATATCGAAAATTGGTCATTTACTCTTGACCTCCAGATTATCTTTCTTACAATATGGCGCGCCATTAAAGGTGATGCTACTGGCAAATAAATTTTAATCACTTCATAAGGAAAGCAATGAAAAAATATCTTTTTTCTTTAGTAATTATCTATATCCTTTTTACATCTGCTAACGCACAGAATCTTTACTCCAACATCAATTATGATACGGTCAAAGCTCAAAAGTTTGATATGGGTAAAATGTGGACTTTCGAGAACCCTCCTATCTCTTATTTTCAACAGCAATATAATTTTACTCCAACTGATGAATGGCTTGAAAATGTGCGTAAATCAGCTTTGAAATTTGCTAACTGGTGCAGTGCTTCGTTTGTCTCCGAGGATGGACTTATTATGACTAATCATCACTGTGCCCGCGAGAATCTTCCATCGGTCCAGAAAGAAGGTGAAAATCTGCTCCGCGATGGTTTCATCGCCAATTCTCTTGAACAAGAAAGAAAAATGCCTGGTATTTTTGTTAACCAGTTAATCTTAATCCGCGATGTTACGAATCAAATAATATCTGCAATGAACGAGGGACAAACCGACAAAGATAAAATCTCCCTAAAGGAGAAAAAAATTGCCGAAATAACCAGAAACGAATTAAATAACAACCCCGAACTTATCTACGAAATTGTTTCTCTTTATAATGGGGGGAAGTATTCTTTATACGGTTATAAACGTTATAACGATGTTCGTCTTGTTTTTGCTCCTGATCTTCGCACTGCTAAATTAGGAGGAGACTTCGATAATTTTACATTCCCTCGCTATGGACTTGACTGTACTTTCTTTAGAGTCTATTCCGACGATAATAAACCACTAAAAACTAAATACTACTTTAAATGGAGTCTTTCCGGACCCAAGGAAGATGATGTGGTTTTCGTTGTCGGGAATCCTGGAAGAACAAGTAGACTTAATACCATAGCTCAAATTCTTTATAACCGCGATGTTCAATATCCTATGCTTACAGATATTCTAAAAGACCTCTATCAAGTCTACTACAAAAAAGTAATGGATAATAACACGGAAGATTATGTCCTGGTTAGCAGACTTTACTCTGTCGGGAATTCCTTGAAGGTTTATGAGGGTACCTACCAAGGTCTCAACGATCCTTATCTTATCGCACGCAAAGTTGCATTTGAAAGAGATTTTAAAGCTCGAATTGAAAAAGACTTTCAACTCAAACAGAAATACTTTCACATTTGGGACGATATTGAAAAATCCCGCGAACAAGCGAAATCATTTGCTAAAGAGTCTTTCGCTTTTTCATTAAATCCATTCTACACTTCCGATCATTTTACCATTGCAAGAGAATTTTTAAAAATAGCTGACCAAACAAAAAAGAAATCCGATGAACGCGATGAGATGTACAAGGACAACAACCTGTCTAAACTGATAACTGATATCCTCGAAAAAAAGCGAGATGATGCTATTCAGAAGGAAATACTCCTCGCTGATATTCGAATGTTCTACCGACTTCTTGGTGCCGAGCATGAAGTAATAAAAAATTTCTGCAACGGTCTTCGTAATGAAGATGCGTTAAACTATGTCCTGAATAAAACAAAACTTTTTAATAGTGATTTTATTGTTGATGCTCTGAAAAAAGGCTACGACAACTTCATAAAAATTGATGATCCCTTTATTCAATTTATACTCCTCACACAGGACAAATTAGACAACCTCAGGAAGAAAAACAATGAACTAAGAGACCGCGAAGCCCTTCTGAATCAGGAATTGGGACTCGCAGCTTATGAGGTCTTTGGGGATGCCATTCCTCCGGATGCAACTTTTACGCTTCGAATCGCGGATGGAATTGTGAAGGGATATGACTATAATGGTACACGTGCTCCGGTAAAAACTACATTCTATGGTGTGCTTGATAGACATCATTCCTTTGAGAAAAAATTCCCCTTCAATCTTCCACCTGTGTGGGAAAATTTGCCCGGGAACTTTGACCTGAGTACTCCCTTGAATTTTATTTCAACATGCGATATTGTCGGTGGAAATTCGGGAAGTCCGGTAATTAATGTTAAAGGAGAAATTGTGGGACTTGCTTTTGATGGTAATCTTGAAAGTCTTCCAAGCAATTTTATTTTCACAACCGAAGCAAACAGAACTGTGAGTGTCCACAATGAGGGTATGATTGAGGCTATTAGAGATCTTTACAAAATGAATCGCTTAGCGGAGGAATTGCTTAAAGGAAAACTCCCATAAAAAGAACTCATTTTATCTTTTTTCTGTTTACCATAAAAAAATGAGAATAGTTAAAATATCAAAATGAAAAGACGTGAATTTATTTCAAAAGTATCCAAATTTGCTGCCGGATCTCTTCTGCTTTCTCCGCTCCTGACATCCGATGTGGTTTATGCAAATACATTGAAATTCCGCCCTAATCCTTCATTGTGGAAAGATACGGATATTAATATTGCCTGGCTTGGTCACTCTACTGTCATTATAAATTTTTTCGGTAAAATAATAATCACAGATCCGGTGCTCTTTCAAAGAGTGGGAGTGAGTTTTCTCGGAGCTACAATTGGTCCCTCAAGATTAACGCCTCCGGCATTAACTGTAGATGAATTGCCCAAACCAGACTTGATCCTGCTCTCTCATGTTCACATGGACCATACTGATATGCAGACTTTATCGGCTATCACGGAAAAATATCCGGGAATGATTGATGTTGTTGTGGCATATAATACCAAGGATGTGGTTGACGAACTTGATTGGAAAAGTCTAAAAGTTCTTGACTGGGGTGATGAAACTAACACTGCTTCAACTTATATCAAGGCGCTTGAAGTAAAGCACTTTGGATGGCGTTACCCTTGGGAAAAAGACCGCTCAAAAGGATTTCATAAAGATGGACGCAGCTTTAATGCTTATATCCTTGAGCGTAGCGGAATCCGGATTCTGTTTGGAGGGGATACTGCATATACAGAAAAATTGAAAGATTCCGGTGAGAAAGTGGACATCGCAATTATGCCAATCGGAGCCTATAATCCCTGGAAACGAAACCATTGTAATCCCGAAGAAGCTTTGCAAATGGCAAAAGACATGGATGCCAGGGTATTTATCCCAATTCATTGCAACACATTCAAGCAAAGTTCTGAACCCATTGATGAACCCCTCTCCTGGCTTGCTTCCTCTTATCAAAATTACAATCTGCAATTAGGAATTGGAAGTATCGGAGAAACATTTACACTAAAGACATAGCCGGATTTATCCGATAATTTCATTTAGAATATAAAAAAAGCCGGGTCTTAAGACCCGGCTTTCTTTTTAATAGCTACTGCTATTACTTAAGCAGCATCATTTTCTTAACTGAGGAGTAGTCTTTACCGTTCAAACCGATTGCATCGATTCTGTAGAAGTAAACACCGCTTGACAGTTGATTTGCATTGAATTCAACTTGATGATAACCTGCTGTTAGTTGCTCAGATATAAGCTGAGTAACTTCCTGTCCAACCATATCGTAAACTCTTACGGTGACTTTTGCATCAACCGGCAGAGCAAACTTAATCATCGTTGAAGGATTGAACGGATTCGGGTAGTTCTGCATCATGTCGAATTCCGTCGGCATTTCGAACCTGGAAACCAGAATTTCTTTTACGCTAGGATCGGAAATCACTATATAGTCACCGCTTCTCACGGAACCATTAATAATCTTTCCGCCCTTTGTATCTTTAACACTGATATCCATACCGTCAACTTTGATTCTCACTGGATAAACAGTTGAGTTAATCACTATTCTGCGTGGCTGGGTCAGATCCTCTGCTATCCTGCCTGTTGCAAATCTTGCATCAAGAACGCTTGGAGGAGGTGGAGGTGGCAATGTGAAGTTCACATCATTGTCAGCCTTATCACTTATATAAAGTGTTCTTACACCTTCTGAGGTTTCAATACTGATCTTGCTCCAGGTCTCTTTAACTTTGTCAAGAGCTGTCGTGCTTGTGTTATCAGCATAAACCACACCGTCTTTCGGCATATTTATCAAAAGATGACCGTCTGCATTTGCCTGGATCCAGTATCCTGCTCCAACCTTTAGAGTAGTTGTTGAATTGTATCCTGTACCGTTTTCCATCCACTGATAGTATATACCGTCAGTTAGTAAGGTTGGTGCTGAAGGTACAAGTAAATTTGCTGGTACATTGGTTTCGTAGATACCAACTAAGTTCCATCCTGTCTTAACAGGTATCGGTACACTGTTTCCAACCTTCATACCACAGATTGTAACTGTTCCGGCTGGTCCGTTTAACCAGTAGCCTTTACCATTTACCATGTTGGAATCGGGTGAGAATATTGAGTAATAGCTGCCTGTAATATTCCAGGAGAACATTGAAGTTGCAAATCCTCCGAATACACTCGGATATTTCATGTTATCAGTTTTCAACGGAACTGAAACAAGTTTGAAATTATTCGATAATGATACATCAACGCATGTTGTCTTTGTATAGTAGATCTCAAGATATCTGACTGTTGTATCAACTAAAGTGAATTGGCTGACAGTCCTCATGTCGATATTCCCAAGACCCTCTGTGTTACTTGGATCTCTCATAAACAAGCTTCCTGATGGGAAGTTATCAATATTCCATTTAATAATTAATGGATATCCATGTGCATCAGGCTGGAATTTGTATCTCCAGATAACTGTGCTTAAGGTATCATTCCTTAAATCCCTGTAAGAATAAACCGTAGCTCCCGGTAATTCAAATCTTGCATTCATTGTTCCTGCCGGTGGCATTGGAACCAGAGGATATTCACCAAGAGGTGCATTTATTCCGTCTGTAGCTTCCATATGCAATCCGAATGTAATAGCCACGCTGTCAGGTACTGGACTGAAATCTTTAATTATCAGATTACCAAACCAGGTCGGTGGATAATACCACATTGTTGTGAACTGCCATGTTGCTGAAGGTGCACTCGTACCGAATGAGTTTGTTGCTGTTACATACCAGTAATAAGTACTATATTGAGCTAGTCCGGTAACAGAATGTGTCGAAGTTGTGTCAGTAACTACCATTACTGTGTCCAGTCCATCCTTCAAATAATAGTATAAAGTATAAGAAGTTGCATATGGAACTGTTGACCAGTCAAAGGTTACATCAATTGGTACATTAACTGAATTGTTTGCAGGTTCAATTAGAGTAGGTGCAACAGGTAAAGCACCGATTGTTATCTTACAAGCAGCTGTGAACGGACTTGAAGTAAGATAATTTGCATTTAACGCCTGGACTCTCCAGTATAATACCTGTCCCTGCGTGCCAGTGAAGGAGTAAGTTGTATCTGTTGTTGTGAAATTTACAACCAATGGATTAATGAAGCTTGCGCTTTCATCTATTTGAATTGTGTATCCCGTGGCTCCCACTGAGGATGACCATACAAATGTTACCTGAGGAGTTGGTGATACGAAATCACATGCAGGGGATAAAAGTGTTGGCGTTGCCGGTGCTGGTCCGGTGTAGAACCTTCTCCAGCCTGACCATGCACTCTGTCCAAAGTCGTTGATCGACCTTACTCTCCACTGATATGTTCTTCCGGCAGCTAAGTTAACCGTAACTGATGTTCCGGGAACACTTGGATTGGAGACGGCGTAGGTACTGGTTGTTAAATCAAATACCTGCACTGCATAACTAATAGGAGCACAACCTGTTGCTGCTTCCCAAATAAGGTCAACTACAATTGGAGTTATCGAATCAACAACTGGAGTTGTTAAAACCGGAACTGAGGCAACACTACCGGTCGTGAAATTCCACATCGTGGAAAGTGAGGAACCGGCTATGTTCGATGCTCGGACTTGCCAGTTGTAAATGAAATTCCCCATCAGAGGGGCAGCCCAGGTGAGTGTGGTATCAGAAGTAGTCGCTGAATCCACAACCATGGAACCGTCATATAAGAATACCGTATAGCTTATTGGAAGTGTCCCCATTGCTGATGTCCATCTGAACGTAGGAGTCAGAGTAACACAACTTGAACCGGTTGGCGGTTCTAATAATGTTACAGTTGTAGGAGCACTGCCTGTTAAAAATGTCCATGTAGGTGAATAGCCGGTGGAGTCACTGCCTTGATGTGCGTTCACTTTCCATGAATATGTCTCTCCTAAAGGTAAGGTAATTGAATCTGTTGTGTCTGTTACATTAATGTAATATCTTAATGTCGGTCCTGCACTTTCAATTGAAACTGAATAACTGGTTGCACCGGGAACGCTATACCATTTTAGTGTGATTGGATTGAGTACTCCAATCGAACCATTGGCTGGTGAATTCAGAACAGGAGCTAAAGCTACACTGAAGTTCCAGGCACCTGAAAATGCGCTGCTTCCTTGTACATTGTTAGCTTTTACTCTCCAGTAATAAGTAAGCCCTGGTACTACGGTAGTTAATACCTGAGTTGAATCTAAAACACCTGTGAAATTCTGAACACCGGTTGTAAATCCCGGATCATTCGCAACTTGAACATCGTAGGATGCTGCTCCGAATGATTTATACCACGTCAAAAATGCTTGTGATCCGAATATTATCGAACCTGATGGTGGTGCAAAAAGTACTGGAACAGCGGGTATTGTCATAACATAGTCGATTTTAATATCAACTATAAATGAAGGTCCGCCATAAGTATAAACCGTTCCGGGAACGATTGGTTCATAAGTTAAAGAAGTAGACAACTTAAATGAACCGGTAACGCCAAGCGGTAAATCACCAAATCTAAATGAGTTGGTTGTGGCTGCAGCAGATTTCTGCGCCTTAAATTGGTATTCCTTGCCAAAAAGAATAGATGAGCTATTACCAAATCTATAATCTTTATAACTACCAAATCCAAGATTCGAACCACCTGCGTTCAGAAATCTGGCTTCGAATGAACCCGCCGGGGGTTCAGGTGGAAGTGAAATTTCGCCAAGACTTGCATCAATGCCGTCAGTCCCTGATGGATCAATTCCAAAATAAATAACAGTCGAGTCAGTACCATCATTGTCTTTAACTGTTATCGGAATATTTACATAAGGGGTCTGAGCCAAGGCAACAGTAATCATGAAAAAGAACAGAAAAAACGTCATGAAGAGTTTTCTCATAGAGCCTCCCAATATAAGTTAGTTGAAAAAAAATAAGTTATTATAATTTCTATGTTCAAGTTAATTATTAAGAATTCCATTTCTTGTGCTTTTTGTCACTGAAATCCATATTTTTTATAGTTTAAGTACTCAAAATACGTAAAAAAAGATTTAAAAATCAAATAAATTATTGATAATTCTTTTAATTTAATAAAATAAACGCGTTTTTGCTCGGATTTCCTCTTAATTTCCCCACTTTTTACCCGATTTTTACACCGCGAAAGGTACAAATATAAATTCCTTTTGCTTTATTTCCTTGCTTTTTTATCTAAAATTCCCAGTTGCTTAATTCTGTATAATAATCTGGATCTGGTAATTCCCAAAATTCGGGCGGTTTTTGTCTTATTTCCTTTTGCAATTTCCAACGTCTTTAAAATTACCTCTTTTAAAACAGCGTTCATTTCCATCCCTTTTAAAGGTAATTTAATTATAAGTTCATCCGGTGTATTTTCTTCGTTTTTATTCAGGGTCTGAATAAAGTAAAAGTCCTCCGCAAAAAGTTCTTCTCTCTTCGCCAGCATAACAGCTAATTCAACGGTTGCCCGGAGTTCCTTAATATTGCCACGCCACTCTAAATTGTTGAAAAAACCAAATACAGAAGAATCAATCTTATTAATCTTCTTTTCACACCTTCGGGAGAACTCCTCTACAAAGATACTAATAAAATATGGAATTAAATCCTTGCGAAGTCTTAAAGGAGGAAGGGTGATCATGGCACCTGAGAACTCCGAAGCTAAGTCCCCGGAAACAATCTGTTGTTCATTATTATCGGAACAAAGACATGATGATCCAATAATTCTTACATCGGTCCAGATTTCTTTTTTCCCCCCATCTCTTTTGAATTTTTTAGAGCGAATAAAATCAAGCAGCCTCTGCTGTAAATTCAGTGGCAGTCGATCAATATTTTCAATTAGAAGACTTCCGCCATCAGCAAGTTCCAACTTTCCAAGTTTAAGTCTGTTAATGCCTGCTTTGTTCTTTTCATTTTCGCTTCCAAAAAGTTCTGCTGACAATGCAAAATTTGTATGATAAGCACAATTAATACTAACAAACGGTTTTTCTTTTCTTGAACTTTCAAGATGAATAAATTTTGCAGTCGAAGCCTTACCGGTACCCTGCTCTCCTCTTATCAGAACCGGATTATTCACATTCTTTGCTATTCTTTCAATTATTGAAACCATTTTAGCGGTAGATCTGTCTCGTTTAAAATACTCGTGATAGGGATCATGAATTTTTACAACCTCATTTAGTCGTGAGTTCTCAATTTTATTTTTTATGATCTCGAAGTTATTCCTTAAAATCCTTTGTATGAAGTCCATATCAACCGGTTTAATTATGAACTCAACTCTTCCAAACCTTAATGTTTTCAATGCTTTAAAATAATTATCGGAATTCAAAAATAAAATTATTACCAGATCAGGATTATGGAGTTGAATTTTTCTCAATAATTCAATTTCATTGCAGAAATTCTTTTCAGGATCACTTACAAGAATAGGGGGATCATATTTTTCCAGCAAGTGAAAAATTTTATTCATATCACTGCAGCGTTTTGTATCATATGAAAAGCGTGTTATTGTCTTAACTACAGAAGCAGGTATTGAATTTTGTTCATCATAGATGAGGACATGAAATTTCATCTTTGGCTTATGATATTTTTATTTACACCGTAAAGTATTATAAATCCATTTTAAATGTATAAAAAGTTAAATAAAGTACAAAATATTTGTTTATATCAAAAGAATGATTTATTTTTATACAATATTTTTAGCGAGCATATGGATGAAACACAGATATTTCTTTTTTTTAGTATTTTTTATTTTTATTAATACTCTGAAACCTCAAAGTTTCACGGATATTAACAATTTATATCATTCGTATCCCCTCTTTCAAGAAGGGTTATTTAAGGATAAATTCGTTAAGTATGAGACCATCCTTCCGCTTATTGATAAAATAAAGGAAGACGATCGTTTCACATTGCGCTTAGCCGGGCGTTCATTACAAGGACGGGATATTTCCTTAATAAAATATGGGAACGGCAACAAAAAAGTTTTTCTTTGGTCGCAAATGCACGGAGATGAACCTACAGCTACCATGGCTATCTTTGACATCTTTAATTTTCTGAGATATCAGGGAACGGAGTTTAAGGAACTCCGGGATTTAATTACCGAAAAACTATCCCTTTATTTCCTTCCGATGTTGAACCCTGACGGTGCGGAACAATTTAAAAGAAGAAGTGCACTGGATATTGATATCAACCGGGATGCGTTGAGAATGACGACTCCCGAAGCACAAATTCTTTCTGATTCTTTTGACTCAATCAAAGCGGATTTCGGATTTAATCTTCACGACCAGAATTATTTATCAACAGCGGGACAGACTTACAAGCAAGCGACTATCTCATTCCTGGCTCCGGCCTTCGATCATGAAAAAAACATCAATTCAATAAGGGGAAATGCAATTAGACTAATTAGCGAGCTGACATTCAATTTATCCATTTTTATTCCCGGCCACATTGGAAAATACTCCGATGATTTCGAACCACGGGCTTTTGGAGATAACTTTCAGTCCCGCGGAACAAGTACGATACTAATTGAATCGGGTGGTTGGAAGAACGATGCCAATAAAATGTTTATACGTAAATTAAATTTCCTAATACTGCTTAACGCTTTCTCGTCAATCGCAACGGAGAATTACTTGAAATTTGATTTTACTCAATATAATAACCTTCCTTTTAATGATGAAGTGCTTTATGACCTGGTTCTGCGCAATATTCTGGTTAGGACAGATTCCACTTTTAGAAAAATTGACTTGGGTATTTCCCGTGGAGGGAACAGGGACAATTCTTCCCGATTGAGCAGCGGAGTTATTGAAATAGGAGACCTTTCAACACGCTTTGGTCTTGATGAATTCGATCTCACCGGTCATGTGGCAGAACCAGTCGCGCTCGATCAGATCTCATTTTTCGAAAGCGAAGAAGAAATCAAGAAAGACAACCGGAACGGCAATGTACCAGCTGGCAGTTGTTTCCGGACAGCACCGAATCCAGTCCAACAACCACCCGGGAAATCCCTATTTGTTGGGATAAAATCCCCTTTGATGGAGGAAAAAAGTATTTTCTCCTTAGGAAATCGCACCCCGCTAATATTTAAAAATGGAGAAAAAAAACAATTTTTACTCATTAATGGGTATCTTTTTAAGCTTTTAGAATTTCCTAACGAAATAAATTAAAAAATTTTTGTAAATTAGGGAACTTTAAAAGAGGCTTATTTGAGATACCGGTATTTGGGTATTCATTTCCCCTTCAACCCGCCGGCAAATAAGCCCGACTTAATAAAATTAACCGGTCATCAAACAGTAAGGTGCGTGAAAAATAACGGAAATAAAATACACGAGGAATTCCAGCAGATAGCCATTCCCCATATGGATGCCCTGTATAACTTTGCTTATAGGATGACAGGAGATTCGGATGACGCGAATGATCTTATCCAGGAAACTTATATGCGCGCTTACCGGTTCTGGGATAAGTTCGAAAAAGGGACTAATTGCAAAGCATGGTTGTTCAGAATTCTTAAAAACACCTATATCAATTCATACCGGAAAAACACAAAAGAGCCTGATAAAATTGATTATGAGGACGTGGAGAACTTTTACGAAAACGTCAAACCTTCCACTACTGACGACGCTCATCTGGAAAGAGAAATTTTCGACAATCTTTTGGACGATGAGGTTTCCAGAGCAATTGAATCTCTTCCGGAGGATTTTCGTACGGTTGTTATTCTATCGGATATCGAGGGATTCAGTTATGAAGAGATTGCCGATTTTATTGACTGCCCCGTAGGAACCGTAAGATCGCGTCTCCACAGAGCCAGGAAAATGTTATTTACTAAACTTCATAAGTATGCATCAAGCCGGGGTTATGGTAACAGGAATTAATCACGCACATTATATATAATAAAGATTTGATAGAATTAAAACCCACAAAAGAAAAAGCAATTCTCGTAGCCCTCAAGACTAAAGATATTTCAAAAGAAACGGTAAGCGAACATCTTGATGAACTCGAAGAACTGGCATACACTGCCGGAGCGGATACTGTCTTTAAGATTGTTCAGGATAAACAAGCGATGGACAGTGCATTTTATATCGGACGGGGGAAAGCGGAAGAAATTGCCCAACTGGCCGAACTAAACGATATATCACTTGTGATTTTTGATGACGACCTGACTCCTGTGCAAATAAGAAATCTTGAAAAACTGATAAACCGGAAAATTATTGACAGAAGTGCTCTCATTCTGGATATTTTCGCCGGTCGGGCAAAGACCAAGGAGGCTAAAACGCAAGTTGAACTTGCCCAGCTGCAGTATATGATGCCTCGCCTAACCCGTGCATGGACGCACCTCTCCAAACAATTCGGCGGTATTGGCACAAAGGGACCAGGAGAGACTCAGATCGAAACCGATCGCAGAATAATAAAAGAAAGAATTGCGCTGCTCAAGGATAAACTCGACAAAATCGAATCACAAAGAATCACCCAAACCCGTAAAAGAAAAGATTTTGTGAGAATTTCTCTGATCGGTTATACAAATGCAGGGAAATCAACACTTTTCAATATGCTTACGAAGGAGAATATTCTGGCAGAAAACAAACTCTTTGCCACACTGGACTCCACAACCCGCACTCTGGAACTGGAAAAGAACCTTAATGTGCTTATTAGCGATACAGTTGGATTCATCCGAAAACTTCCCCATCACCTGGTAGCTTCATTTAAAAGCACCCTTAACGAGGTTAGGGAATCAGACATCCTTCTGCATATTATAGATATTTCGAATGATTATTATGAGGATCATATCGAGGTTGTTAATTCAACTTTGAAGGATCTTGAGTGCGCTAAAAAACAGGTCATAAAAATATTCAACAAGATTGATCTTGTTCAGGACAAAAATAAAATCCAGTATCTCTACAATAAATATCCCGATTCCCTGATTATTTCGGCATTCAAGGGAATTAACATCAGCAGCTTGCGTAACAAAATCAAGCGAATTATCACAGACGAATTCAGTCAAAAACGAATTAAACTTAAAATTACGGACTCGAAGCTGATTTCGTTAATCCATAGTCTTGCAAATGTAACAGAAATAAAATACACTAACGATTTCGCCGAGATCAGCTATACCGCCAAACCCGAGACCGAAGAAAAAATCAGACGGGCTTTGAAAACAAAGTCATAGTCCGGTTTTCATCTTGATCCTGAAATTTCTTCTTTATTTTGATTTCTTCTTTTGCCGTTGACCGGAAATTATTTAACTTTGCTTAGTTCTTTAAAATATTTACTAATGGTTGCATTATTGCATTAATAGGGAATACGGTAAAATTCCGTAACTGTCCCCGCAACTGTAAAAGAGATGTTCAGAATGAACCCACCACGCCACTGTCTTTAATGATGGGAAGGCAACCGGGTTTTTACTCTTGAGTCAGGAGACCTGCCATTAAGTATTCAATCAATTATCTTCGTGGGAAAAGAGAATTGTATCGAAGAAATGCCTTATTTCTTTCTTTATAAGTTCAATTCCATGAAGAAGAAATAAGGCTTTTTTGTTTTAATGTTGTCTATAAAAACTGTTTGTATTTTTCTCATCATTTATCTGCTCCAGAATTGCGCAAATGCAACTCTTAGCAGAGTTGTGTCTGATCCTGATTCAACCGAGTACAAATTCAACTATTCGCTTGAACAGGTTGTGGTGACTGCGGGAAGAATGGAGACAAAAGTCATACACACTCCTTCAAGGATAGAGGTATTGGACAAAATAAAACTCTCCTCCGTAAACGGATCCCGCCTGGCGGATGCCTTAAGCATGGCATATCCCCTGGTCATAAAGTCCTATGGTATTGTCCCTGCCCTAAACATGCCGGGTATGAACGGAATGGGAAGCGAACACACACTTGTAATTCTTGACGGCATAAAAATGAATTCTGCTCAAAACTCAGTGTTCGATCTCTCGCTGCTCCCGCTCGAATCAGTTGAAAGAATTGAAATACAGGGAAACGGAGCCGGTTCACTATACGGCAGTGATGCAATGGCCGGAGTAATAAGTGTTTTTACCGAATATAATGGAATCCCGACAAATGATAATTTTTTGAATGTAAACTTTTCTTCATCGCGAACTTCCTATAGAACGGAGAAGCATCTCCTTAAATTATCAAAAGGATTTAAAGGTATTTCAGCCGGCATGTTCTTTAACCGGGAAAATGGTCGCGGCAATTACGAATATTACTTTAACGACGGCACCGGGAATATCCTGAAAGAAAGGAGCAACTCTTCTTTCAGCAATTTTGATTTCGGATTAACCCTTCAGTTTTTCCCCGACTCCCTTTCCCGATTCCGGCTCTTTTCTATTTATATATCACAGGAGAAAGAACTGCCGGGACATGAAACCGGTATTCCATCTCCCATATCGGGTCAGATTGACAAAAACTGGAATTCTATTCTTTCATATTACAGACTGTTCTCGTCCTCAGTATCATTGAATGCATCGCTAGGCTTTCAGAATAATTTACAACGATACTGGATAAGGCCACTCACTAATTCAGTCTATAAGAATCTTGCCACTTCGTTTCAGACACACTTAAGGGCGGATTTTAACGATATTAAACTTAGCGCAGGATATGAATTCATGAACGCAAAAACTGAAAGCAGGGAATTAGCTTCACTGGTCAACCGGAATGTTCATAGTGCTTTCTTTTCATCGGAAGTAAACATAAGTGATTTTATCAGATTTTTCCCTTCGCTCCGTTTCGACAATTACTCTGATCTTTCAAAAGAAGTTATCACCGGCAGGCTCGGAGTTAATATACGCCCGGTAAAATCTCTTAACCTTCATGTGCGTGCAAATATTGGTACAAATTTCAGAGCCCCCACCTTTAATGACTTATACTGGAAAGATTCAGGAAACCGCGACCTCAACCCGGAGAAATCCACAAATTCAGAAGTCGGCGCAATACTTATCTTCCCCTGGTTCTTGAACCTGACGCTGGAAGGGGGGTATACTTATATAAATTCGGTTGATAAAATCGTCTGGACACCAAAAACAGCTTTTATCTGGACTCCAAAGAATATCTCAACCTCATACAGCAAAGTGGCTTTCGCGAATATTACAACTCAAAAAAGTTTTAACGAAATTTTCGTATCTCTCTCGGGCGGGGTGACATTTACTGAAGCCCGGAAAACAAGCAGGGATTTCCCCACAGATCCATCATTTGATAAATATATATTTTACGTCCCCCGGCAAAGTATAAAAGCAAGCGCGCAATTTATTTGGAATTCATACGGATTAAATTTTTTCTACACTCATTCGGGAATGCGGTTCGCGGATATGGAGAATAAGATCACACTTCCACCGCATAATATTCTGGATGCAAATATTTTCTGGAAATTTAGTCTTTATAAAATCGGGGGGGAAATAAGGCTCGAAGCAAATAACATAACCAACTCGGATTTTCAGGTAATATCCGGATATCCGATGCCGCTCCGTAATTATCTGATAAAATTTTCACTGAATTATTAAGGAATCTAAATGAAGATAAAAATATTTTTTATTGTACTGCTGTTCAACAGTTTCATCTTTTCACAACAATTATCAAAAGTATATGTCCTTGGCGAAGGAGGTTTCTCTCCCGGTACTGCAAAACTTTCGATGCTGGACAAAACAAATAACAGTTATACCGAAAACATCTTTTCACCTTTTAATCTTGGTCTTTTCCCGGATGGTCTGATCCTGTATGAGAATCATTTATATATAGTGGAACAGGGGAATTACGGCGGCAGTGGTAAAATATACAAAGCCGACACAAACGGCACGGTTCTGAAGTCCGCCATATTCGGTACCAACCCTTACTCGCTGGCAATAACTAACGGAAAGATATATGTAACGAATGGCTCCGGAGGGTATGTTTCAGTCCTCAAACTTGAAGATCTTTCGGAAATTAAAACAATTCCGGTTGGTGTTTTCCCGCAGGAAATTTTAGCGTACGGCAGCTATATCTTCGTTGCGAATACAAGTCTGTACGGCGGATCTTCAGACAGTACGGTATCGGTAATAAATACAAAAAACGACTCAGTGGTTCATACAATAACCGTAAAAAAGGATCCCTCCTCACTCGTTATCTCGAATGACAACCATTTGCTGATTTCATGCCCGGGTGATGCGGCAACTGGAAGGATTTTCAAAGTGAATCCCACGTCGTTTTCCATAGTGTCCGAGTACTCAATCCCGACCTATGGTATTGAAAAAGAAATCAATGTTGATAGGAACAGCTCTGCGCTTTATTTTATTTCGTTCAACAATTCAATCGTAAAATTTGATCCTGAGAACAACACAGCAACGGAAATCATTCCTTCAGTTTTTTTGACTAATTTTTATTACGGATACAAATTCGAGCCAACTGAAAGAAAACATTACGTTTTAGACGCAAAGAGTTTTGTGGTTACCGGATCTCTAAATGTTCACAGCGAAAACGGTACGCTCGAAAACAGTTATGCCGCTTCACAAATACCCAGACGAGTAATATTCAAGTACACGGAACAATTAAGCGGCACTGGAAAAGAGGAAACCCCGAACTCCTTCTTTCTTTCACAGAACTATCCTAACCCCTTCAATCCATCAACCAGAATAAGTTTTTCGCTGGAAAATAGAGGACTAATCACTTTAAAGATATATGATATACTAGGAAATGAAATAACACAATTACTCGAAGGTGAATTTCACACTGGTAAACATTCTGCCGTATTTAATGCGGATGGACTTGCTTCAGGCGTTTATTATTATACGCTGACAACGGGAGCGGGATCCAATACAAAGAAAATGATCCTGCAGAAGTAACTTTTCCCCCTTTCATTATATGCATAGACTTGTCCGGCAAGTCTATGCATATAAAACCAATTTACTTGAACAACTTTTTAATTTTATCTTTTGCCTTTTTTGTATTGTTTTTCAACTTGTCAATAGTTTTACTCCCCGTTTCTTTGAGTTCTTCTTTCAGCTGCTGAGTTGTACTTTTCGGGTTGAACATATACATTTTCCACTGTTGCGATGAAACCGGCTTTTTATCCGCCAGAGCTACAATTCCTTCCTTTCCCGCGCCATCAAGCACCAGATTCGATTTTGAAGACGCAATGTAATAAGTAAAATCCGAAACGAGGTCAAGTTTAAAGCGCTGAGGTGTAACAATACCAAATGGGAGTTGTACAATCTGGGAACCACTAACCAGATGTCCGTCGGAAACAGAAAGATACTTCCCCGAGTGAACGCATCGCAAAAAATAGTCTTCGCTGTTAACTATTGGAATAAGGTCAAACGCCTGATTTTTTTTATTGTTATTTTCGAATGTGATTAACTTAGCACCTGTATCATCAGAAGCACCTCGAATATCAAACATCTTATTGTTGGACATATTTTTAAAGCTTACTCTTTGTGAGAATCTCCAATACTGGTTAAGGTTTGCATCTTTTGCGTCATTACTCTGCGGTTTAGGCATTTGAATGACATTATTGCTGTTCGGGTCAACCGTTAGTGCTTTTCCGCTGTGAACAGCAACAATTACGAACATATCGGTTCCTGTTACAGGTTCAATGATAAATTTTTGCGCATCCGAATTATTGCTTGCCCATTGATTAATATTCGCAAGATCCTTCAGCGAACCACCGTCAACATTTACATATTTCTTTGTGTCCAGTGATACAATACTGCATACACCGGAGTTATCGAAACTAACCTTGAATTCCTGATTGGGATTACCCAGATGCTCATGCACACAGATGTTCGTACCGTCTTTTTTTCCGGCTCCCTGAACATCAAGAACTTTGTTGTTTACCGCAGATATAATTAGATAAGTCCCGTTGCGGATAAAGTTCTGGGCAGTAACAGCAACACTCAATAATAAGACACACAATAACACTTTTCTCGTCATTTGCTTTCCTTTCGTTTTCTTTATATATATTATCAAATAACCGGTTTTGAATTTCAAGAATAATGCCATTGATTGCCAATTATAAAACTGCGTTTTTGGGCGAAAAAAGTTTTTTTTATTTATCAATCATATTTTTTTCTTAAAAATGAGATTATACTTTTTCAAAATTACCAATAGTTTACAAAGAACAATTTAATTAGTAACCGGTTGACGTATTTTTCTTGTCTGTCCGGAAGGTGAAACAGTGCGCAGCCGGATAAAATTCCTCTTGCGTATCTGATTTTTATTTAATATGTTGCAATAGGTCAAAAATATTTCCTGACATATTTTTTTAATTAATAACAATACCATACAATTCTTAAATATCCAAAGGAGAACTTAATGGGTTGGTTTACTTCTTTCTGGAACTCCTCGATAGGTCAGAAATTCGTTATGGCAGTAACGGGTATCTGTCTTATTCTTTTCCTCGTTATACATCTGATCGGTAATTTAATGATATTTGGCGGAGCAGATGCATTTAACGGATACGTAGGGACTTTGGAACATATAAAGCCCCTCATCAGGGTTATTGAATTTATTCTCGCTCTGATTTTCTTATTTCACATCTTAAACGGAGTCTCACTATGGCTTGCCAATAAAAAAGCAAGACCGGTGGGATATAAAATCAATGGATCTTCCAAAAATTCTTCCTTCTTTTCGCGAACTATGATTGTCACCGGCAGCATAACATTCATTTTTCTGGTTGTGCATCTTCAGACTATCTGGTACAAATTCAACTTTTCCGGCGGCAAAGAGATCAACTTGTACGAAATGGTGACGGACTTGTTCGGATATACCTGGTATTCAGTCTTTTACCTGATTGCTATGATACTGCTCGGCTTCCACCTGAACCATGGTTTCCAGAGTGCTTTTCAGACTTTTGGCTGGAAACACAACAAATACACACCGCTTATAGAAAAAACCGGAACTGTTTATGCAATTATCATGGCAGTGGGATTTGGATCTATTCCCGTTTATTTTTTATTTGGAGGAGGTAACTGATGGTTAAATTAGATGCGAAAATCCCGCAAGGTCCGGTCGAGCAGAAATGGACCAATCACAAATTCAACAGCAAGCTTGTTAACCCCGCAAATAAAAGGAAATTTGATATTATTGTTGTGGGAACAGGACTTGCCGGAGCAGCAGCAGCAGCCACTCTGGGAGAACTTGGGTACAATGTCAAAGCGTTTACCTATCACGACAGTGCACGAAGAGCACACAGCATAGCGGCACAGGGAGGTATTAATGCAGCAAAGAATTATCAGAATGATGGTGATTCAGTATACCGTCTTTTCTACGATACCGTCAAGGGGGGAGACTTCCGTGCCCGCGAAGCAAATGTTTACCGCCTGGCTGAAGTTTCGAATAATATAATTGACCAGTGCGTTGCCCAGGGCGTTCCGTTTGCCCGTGATTACGGCGGACTACTTGATAACCGGTCTTTCGGCGGCGCTTTGGTTTCAAGAACATTCTATGCAAAGGGACAAACAGGACAACAGCTTCTGCTCGGAGCTGTAAGCGCCCTGAACCGTCAGATCGGCAAAGGGACAGTTAAACTTTATAACCGGCGGGAAATGCTGGATGTGGTATTAGTTGACGGAGTTGCCCGCGGAATAGTTGCCAGAAATCTACTAACCGGCGAGATTGAAAAATACAGTGCTCACGCCGTGATTCTTGCAACCGGGGGCTACGCAAATGTTTTCTTCCTGTCAACCGCCGCAATGAACTGCAACGCAACGGCGATCTGGCGGGCACATAAGCGCGGGGCTTTATTTGCAAATCCCTGCTTCACCCAAATACACCCGACATGCCTTCCGGTTCACGGCGAGAACCAGTCGAAATTAACCCTGATGAGCGAGAGCCTCAGGAACGACGGACGAATATGGGTAAGCAAACTTGTTGGCGACATGCGCCAACCAAACGACATTCCCGAAGAAGAGCGGGATTATTATCTCGAGAGAAAATATCCGAGTTATGGAAATCTTTCTCCGAGGGATATTTCATCCAGAAGCGCAAAAGAAGCTTTTGACGCGGGAAGAGGAGCCCGGGGTCAAGAGGCAGTTTACCTCGACTTTAAGGATTCGATTGCCCGGCTTGGAAAAAACGTGATTGAAGAGCGATACGGGAATTTGTTCGAGATATATGAAACAATTACCGGCGAAAATCCTTATCAGGTACCGATGAAAATCTACCCGGCACCACACTATACGATGGGGGGACTGTGGGTTGATTACAACCTTATGTCCACTATCCCGGGCTTGTTTGTAGCTGGTGAAGCAAACTTCTCTGATCACGGTGCAAACAGACTGGGAGCATCTGCGCTTATGCAGGGGCTTGCGGATGGTTACTTTATCATACCCTACACGATAAGCGATTACCTGGCTTCCAGTAAACCGGCTGCAATGAAACCGGAAGGACCCGAATTCGACAGCGTGCAAAAAGAAATTGATGACTTTACAAAGAAACTCCTTTCAATCAACGGCAAAATGACTGTCGATGAAATCCACAAAAAACTGGGCAGGATAATGTGGAACAAAGTCGGAATGGGGAGAAATGCCCGGGGACTGACCGAAGCAATTAAAGAAATCGCCCAACTAAGGGATCTGTTCTGGAAGGAAGTTAAGGTTGTCGGAACAGATAAAGAATTCAACCAAACGCTGGAACGCGCGGGAAGAGTTGCGGACTACCTCGAGCTGGGTGAACTCATGGCGGTGGATGCACTCGGCAGAAATGAATCGTGCGGAGGCCATTTCAGAGAAGAATTTCAAACACCGGAAGGCGAGGCTCTCAGGAACGACGAGGAATACTCTTACGTTGCCGCATGGGAGTTCAGGAAACCCGGAGACTGGACTCTTCACAAAGAAGACCTTACTTTTGAATATATCAAATTAGCCCAGAGGAGTTACAAATAATGAGCGAAATAAAATTAAATCTCAAACTTATGATATGGCGTCAGAAAGACGCAAAGTCCGTAGGCGCTTTTGCCGAATATAAAATAACCTGTTCCCCGGATTCCTCCATACTAGAAGTACTGGATGAAGTAAACGACTCGCTGGAGCGTAAGGGAGAAATCCCGGTTCACTTTGAAAGCGACTGCCGCGAAGGAATATGCGGGACCTGCGGTTTAGTAATAAACGGAGAGCCGCACGGACCACTCCGAAAAATTGCCACCTGTCAGCTGCACATGCGCAATTTCAAGGATGGTGAAACTATCTGGATAGAACCGTTCAGGGCTAAGGCTTTCCCTATAATCAAGGATCTGGTTGTTGACCGTGATGCTTTGGATAAAGTCCTTCAGGTTGGAGGATTTGTATCTGTGAACACGGGGTGTTTTCCGGATGCCAACTCCATACCCATAAACAGGGACTTTGCATCACAGGCGTTCGACGCTGCAGCCTGCATTGGCTGCGGTGCCTGTGTCGCCTCGTGCAAAAACGCATCGGCAATGTTGTTCGTCAGTGCTAAAGTTTCCCAGTATGCACTGCTTCCGCAAGGTCAGCCTGAAAGATACGAACGCGTTCAGAGGATGGTTAAGAAAATGGACGAACTTGGTTTCGGTGCATGCACGAATACATACGCCTGCGAAGCCGAATGTCCTAAAGGTATATCCGTTAAGAATATTGCACTGATGAACCGCGACTATATCAAGGCAAAATTCACAAGCGAAAAAATAATTGACTGATCACTCCCCTTCTTCTCCTGACGGAGGAAGGGGTTTCTTTTTTCCCGGCAAAAACAATGTTCGAATCTGAAATTAACACAATAATTACTGAAAACTTATTAAAGATTTCAACCCTCGGTCCTTACCTTACAATTCCAGGGCTGTCGGGTTCCGGAATCAATCCTGCCATCGTAACTTACGTCTCTGCGGAAATTGATTACCTCGTTTACTCCGACCGGAAGAAATTAATACACCGCTCTTTGTTCGACTATTCAGGGGATGTAATCGAATCCCTTTTCTCGCAAATAAGCAAAGAGATTAAATCCAAAACCGTTCTCAAACAGGAAGAGGTTTCGAAACTTATAGAGCAGGCGGTTTTGTATAATCTTTATTACCTTCTTCGTCCGCGCTGGACGCTGGTAAAATTCATCTATAACGAGGAGTTCGTTAAAACGGTGGAGGAGATAAAAATATGTCTGAATTACATCCATTTCTATCCATATATTAAAGAGATACTTCTAAACTTTTTTGACAAGAAAAATCTTGCGGAATTCACTAAAGATGAATTCACCGAGTTAATGCAAAATCTCCAAAACAAGCTGATGAAAGCAAAGCCGCGGGAAGTGATAAAAAGGGAGTTGAAACAAATTGCGGAATACTTAAATCCCGCCGATGACACAACCATCCCGCTTTCCGCTGTGAGGATTTACCTCAAAGAAAAAGAGGATCCGCTATTCCTCACAAACCTAACACTTGAATTAGGAGAGGAAACAAACGGCTTGTGCAGTTTGTCCATGATTGAAGAGATAATATTCCGTGAACCGGTAAAACCGGTAACAGTAAAACCCGAAAAAATAATCGGGGATAGCGGAACAACGGAATACGCTCCCGAAGAACCGGCAACCGATGAATACCTTAAGCCCGGAATTTCAGATGCAGAAGAAGAAACACCGGCTAAGCCCGAAGAACCGGGTCCGGAAGAATACATGTTCGGCGAGGATACGCTTTTCGGTGTATTGAACAACAAACCCGAAACTCCTGTTATGGAAGAGATTGCCCAAAGTGAAATAATCGGAACCCCGCAAGATAAAGAGATCGTTCCGGAAACTGAGGAGTTTGCATCCGAACCGGAAGAACCGGCAATGCAAGACACTCCACAGCCGGAGCAGGAATCAACTCAGGAAGAGGGTAATGAGGAAAAACCGTTAAGTCCCGAAGCAGATTCCCAGAAAAAACTGGAAGAGGAATTCGACGTTACCATGATGGAAATTGCTGAGAATCTAAAAGATGTTTATCCAATAAGCAATGAACCATCTTCCATAAACGTTTTTAAAGAGGGACGTAAAACCCTTACTGAATATTTCTCGGAAAAAGAGAGTGACCGCATCATGTCCGAATGCTTCAGTGAGGATCCGCTGGATTTCATTAACACAATGGAAATACTTGGCGATGCCGGTACATTTGAAGATGCGGTAAAAAAACTTGAGGAAGTCCCGTTCCTCAAAAATCTTAAACCGGACGATAAAAACATCCTGTTAATAAAGGAAAAACTTGAAAGTTATTTTAATCAATAAGGACGAATATGTTTATTGACTATGCGGAAATATTAATAAGAGGAGGCAGAGGAGGCGACGGAGCGGTAGCGTTCAGACGGGAAAAGTATATCCCGAAAGGGGGACCCGCAGGCGGAAACGGCGGTAAGGGAGGGGATGTGTTTATCGTTGCAGATCCGAATCTTCATACGCTGCTTGATTTTAGATACAAAAAAGATTACTTTGCACAGGACGGAAAACCGGGTGGCTCATCCCTGAAAGACGGCAAGGGAGGAGAAAACATAATTATCAGAGTACCCCCGGGGACACTGATAAAAAATGCTGAAACAGAAGAGGTAATAATTGATGCGGATACCCCGGGTAAGCAACACCTGCTTGTAAAAGGGGGAAAAGGAGGGAAGGGAAATTCCAACTTTGCAACTCCGACCAATCAAACTCCGCGTTTCGCCGAAAAAGGAAAAAGCGGGGAACAGATTAAAGTCATTCTCGAGTTAAAACTTATAGCGGATCTGGGGCTTGTTGGCTTTCCAAATGCAGGCAAATCAACCCTGATTTCCGCAATCAGCGAGGCAAAGCCAAAAATCGCTGATTACCCGTTCACCACACTGGAGCCGAACCTCGGAATAGTGCGGTATAAAAACTACAACTCGTTCACCGTTGCGGATATCCCCGGAATAATCGAAGGAGCATCGGAAGGCAAGGGACTTGGACTTCAATTCCTGAGGCATATAGAGCGGACGAAAATCCTGCTTTTTCTGATTGACGTTACGTCAGAGAACATTCAGAAGGATTTCAAAATACTAATAAACGAATTGAAGCAATATTCTCCCCTGCTGGCAGAGAAGCCTGCAATCATTGGTTTATCCAAAGCTGATCTCCTGGATGAAAAAGAGTTAAAAAAATTCAAAAAGAAAAAGATAAGAAACACAGACGCGCCGGTAGTCCTGTTCAGCTCCGCTTCAGGCTATGGTGTTGAGGAATTGCTCGAAACCGTCTGGTACTATATATCAGGAAATTATTAAAAATAAAAAAAGGTGGTAAAATGAAAAAAAAGATATTCGCGCTGTTATTCGGTATAACCATGGTGTTCACATTTTATGCCTGTGATCCGGAAACCGGGGCAATAAACCTCTTCTCTGATTCTGATGATGTCCAGCTCGGCCTTCAGGTAGAACAGGAGATGGCAGGAAATGTTGCCGAGTATCCCATATTCAACGGGGATCCCTCAATAAAAGCATATATCACCCAGAGGATTTTTAACCACATTCTTGCATCGCCGGATGTCAAGAAGAAAAGCGTATTCCAGTATAAACTTGAAATAGTTCATAAAGATGATGTGTACAATGCTTTCGCCCTTCCAGGCGGTCCTGTATATGTTTACACCGGACTGCTGAAATACCTCGACTCCGAGGCGGCATTAGCGGGAATAATAGCACATGAAATTGCACACTGCGAAAGACGGCACGCAACAAACAGAATGACCGCATATTACGGGGTTTCCATACTCATTAGTCTCCTCCTGGGACAGAATCCCTCAGAACTCGCACAGATAGCTGCTAATCTGTTTGTGGGTATTGGGTTTCTGGCCAACAGCAGAAGTGATGAGAACGAAGCGGATGAATACTCCGTAACTTATTTAAGGAATACAAGATACTATCCGGGAGCGGTTAAGTTCTTCTTCGAGAAAATGCGCGATGATGGATTGGTCTCCTCCCAGAGCAATTCGATTGCAACATTTCTTTCAACACATCCTGATCCGATAGACAGGATAAAAGATGCGGATAACAGAATGAAAGCCTTTGGTATCCCGGTTATTTCTTACACATCTAACAATTCGGATATCTACAGGAACGAATACCTGGTTAACATTAAAAACAAACTCCCATAAATAAAATTTCAGGAGGCGGGTATGCTTAAACGGAGAATTTATCTTAACGGACTTTTGCTGATCTTGTTTGCGGCACTGATTTACGGCTGTTCAACCGGCATAAATCTTTTTAGCGACAAGGACGAAGTGGCGTTGGGGGACGATCTCGTACAGCAGATACTTGCCAATCCCAAGGAGTACCCGGTTAACAGCGGTGACGCAACACTAAAAAAATATATTCAGGAAAATATCTTCAATCCGATACTTGCCTCGCCGCAGGTCAAAAAACGGAATGTATATAAATACCGGATAGAGATAATCAGAAGGGACGATGTAATGAATGCATTCGCCCTTCCCGGCGGACCGGTATTCGTATATACGGGTTTATTAAAATACCTCGACTCCGAAGCCGCGCTTGCTGGAGTACTCGCCCATGAAGTTGCCCATATCGAAAGCAGGCATGCAACAAAACGGCTCTCCGCAAATTACGGAGTTTCACTCCTATTAAGTCTGGTGCTCGGACAGAACCCATCCGCACTTGCGGAAATTGCAACCAATTTATTTGTCGGACTTGCATTCCTCGCGAACAGCAGGAGCGATGAAGACCAGGCAGATCGTCTGTCCGTTGAATATCTCAAGACGACAAAATATTATCCCGGCGGCGTAAAATTCTTCTTCGAGAAGATGAAGAGTGACGGAACGGTATCATCGAATAGCGGAAAAATTGCAACCTTCCTGTCAACCCATCCCGATCCGATTGAAAGGATCGCGGTGGTTAATCAGAATCTCAAAGGGCAGGGATTCAAATTGCTGGAGTTCACATCGAACGATGCTACTTTATTCAAGACCGCATATACTATGAACATAAAAAGCCGGTTGAAATAATACCGGCTTTGCCGCATGAATGGAAATATTATTAATTGCCCTAACCGCTTTTTTTGCCTCAATACTGACATTCTTTTCGGGTTTCGGACTAGGCACAATCCTCTTCCCTGTATTTATCCTCTTTTTCCCGGTTGATTTGGCGATAGCGCTGACCGGAGTTGTGCACTTTTTCAACAATCTCTTCAAATTAATTCTTGTCGGTAAAAAGGCAGACAAAGGGGTACTCCTTCGCTTCGGTCTACCGGCAATCGTAGCTGCATTCATCGGTTCAGCGTTATTGATAAGCGTGTCCGGGATGAGCCCCATCCACACATATTTACTCTTTGGCAAAGAAATGCACATTTATCCCGTAAAGCTGATGATCGCAATACTGCTGATAATCTTCGCGGCGATGGATTTGCAGCCGTATCTTAACAAACTCGAATTCGGAAGAAACAAGCTGATACTCGGAGGATTACTCAGCGGATTTTTCGGAGGTCTGTCTGGCCATCAGGGAGCATTACGAAGTGCGTTTTTAATCAAAGCGGGATTAACCAAAGAAGCCTTCATAGCCACGGGGGTGGTGGTTGCATGTTTCATAGACTTCACAAGGCTTAGTGTGTATGCGTCAAAATTCCTGAGTTCCGGATTAGCAGACAATATATTGGTGGTGGTTATTGCCACTTCAGCGGCAATAACCGGAGCGGTAGCCGGAAACATGTTGTTAAAGAAGATCACACTGAAATTCATTCAGACATTGGTTGCCATACTGTTAATAATCATCGCTCTTGCATTAGGCGGCGGAGTAATATAAGTCATTTTTTCGTAAGTAAACAGTAATTGCCACTACCTTCAGGCAGCGCAATTAAAGAAACCAAATCAAAACCAAAACTCACCATTTTCTTATATCCGGTTGAGGGGAAATAGAAACGCCCGTCCCTTGAAAAATCCGCTCATCCAAAACTCCGTACATGCTTTACCTGCAGGAACTATTTTTGCACAGTATTTTTTGAAAGGTAAACAATATGAAACCGAAAACAGCGACACTTAAAATCACGGACGTTTTCTTAACCATCCTGATAACGCTTTTACTCTGCTCCCTGATCTTCAGTGCACCGGTAAAAACCGGTACAATCAAAGGAGTGATAATAGACCAGTCCACCGGAGCGCCGCTAACCGGGGCAACCATTCTCCTCCTCCGCGATGAGAATGAGGAATATATAAACGGAACAAGCACGGACAAAAACGGCAGTTTTGAATTCCAGTCCCTCCAGCTCTCCAATTACACAGTCCGGGTCCGGTTCGTAGGGTATCAGACCAAAGTCCTGAAATCAATTACCCTGACGGAAGAGAGAACCGAATTTGATGTGCGTAAAATACAACTTGAGCCCATTCCCGTCGAAATGGAAGAAGTCTCCGTAACCGGCGAAAAACCGACCGTCCGTTTCGAAACAGGAAAACAAATAATAGACGTGGATAAGAATATCCTCTCCTCAAGCGGCAGTGCGGTGGACGTACTCAAAATGTCCCCCACAGTTGAAGTCGATGCACAAGGGAATGTATCCCTCCGCGGAGAAGCGAACGTAAAAATTTTAATAGACGGGAAACCATCCAGCGTTGCAGGGGATAATAACAACAACGTGCTGCAGCAAATCCCTTCCAGCGCAATAGAAAATATCGAAATCATAACCAATCCTTCCGCCAAGTACGAAGCAGAAGGAATAACGGGGATTATCAACATAAACCTTAAAAAGAAAAGCGAACAGGGAGTTAACGGTATGATGACAGTAAGCGGCGGAACCGGTGACCGTTACAACTCGTCGCTTAACTTCAACTACAACCCGGGCGTTTTCAACCTCTTCGCGAATTACGACTTCATGAGCGTAATCAACAAGGTGACCAATCAGGTAACCCGCACAACACAATCTTCCGGATCATCCTCCCACTACATTCAGGAGGGCATGATCTACGAGAAATTCAAAATGAACAACGTAAAAGCAGGATTCGATCTTATCCCCTCACCCGAATACTTTTTTACACTTTATACAAACTACCGTTACAACTCTCCGGATATTGGCTGGAATATGGATTTCAACAACTATCAGAACAGCGCGGTCAACAGCTCCTATAGCCGCACACTGCAAGCCACCCAGCCCTTTGAAAGCATGGATGTTGTATTCAATTCAAAACGGCAATTTGAGCAAAAGGGGCACGAGTTAACCATGGACCTTTATTACTCCCGCTTTGAAATGAATGCTCACGCACTCTATGGATTCATCCCGGTCACCGGCAGTAATACCATTTCACAATTCCCGGATGGATCACGGGAAAACAACATGAACAACCTTATCAATACCTACACCGCACAGACGGACTATATCCGCCCGTTTGAAAAGGGAGACAAATTCGAAGCCGGTATAAAGGGGATAATCCGGAATTACAACTCCGACTTCCTCACACTGACAAATGCAATTATTCCGGGACAGTGGATAGTGGAGCCGAACTCGCAAGACCGGTTCAGGCACACTGAAAACATCTACTCGGCATACGCAATGTATTCCGGAATATTCGATGCATTCAACTATCAGGCAGGCATCAGAAGCGAATATACCGGCGCGGAAACCGAACTTGTCGGTGGTAAAATAACAAATGAACAGAACTACACGGATGTTTTCCCCAGCCTTGCCGCAGGATATAAATTCAATGAGACCGACCAGATTCAGCTGACATACGGAAGAAGGATCAACAGACCAAGCGTATGGATGCTGAACCCCTGGAAAAACAATATTGATCCCCTCAATGCGCGATACGGATCAATAACCCTTACGCCCGAGTACACAAACGCACTGGAACTCACAATCACAAAGTTCCTCGGCAAGCAGTCAATCACCCCTGTACTCTTTTACAGATACACAGCGGATGTAATCACGCAGTACACATTTCTGGGAAATGACGGCGTAATCAACACAACATTCGTGAACGGTGCCAAAAGCCGGAACTTCGGAATTGATCTCACATATCAGGCTCCCGTATTCCAATGGTGGACACTTGGGGCAACACTTTCCTACTATAAACAAATACTCACCTCCGAGCTGCCGGGATTGAATATAGACAGAAACGATTACCTCTGGAACGGAAGGATCAATTCCAACTTCATACTGATGGAGGATTTGTCAATGCAGGTGTTCGCGCTCTACCGTCCGGCAATGGTATTTCCGCAGGGCAAGAGGAACGAATTTTACTTCATGGACATGGCGTTGAAATATGATTTCCTGGACAAAAAGGCATCTGTAACCCTCAGGGTAAGCGATATATTAAAGTCGATGCGCTTCACCAGCACAACCAGCGGAGCGGGATACTCAATGGAGAACAAATTCGAGCCGAACCAGCAGCAGATATCTTTAGGTTTTTCCTACAGACTGAACAACGGACCCAAGATAACCGATCGCAAAAAAGAGCCCGAATCAATACAAATGATGAACAACTATTAGGGTTTATTAAGTAATGTCTGCGTGGATAGGTGAAAAGTTGATTTGTTTATTCGGTGAGATGTTGAGGTGTAGAGGTGTCATTAAGTAATCATCTGGCGGCGCAGTCATTTATTGTAAAACAATCTTATATAGTTTTTCTCTGTGAGCTCAGTGGGTGTTTCCGACGAAGCCGGACAATGCACCCATGGCTTTAAACTTTAAAGACATGTGAGAAAAGAAGTCTTATTGGTTTCGTCCCGGTATTTTGATAAATTCTTAAAAAGAGGTAATTTTACCTGTTAGTAAGAAAAAAAAATGTAAACCTGAGTAACCACAAATGAAAAAATTCAGAACTTTGCTGATTATAACCGCCCTGTCATTCTTCTCCTGCTCCGATAATACCGTGGAGACCGTTTCACAACCTGAACAGGAACTGTTAAGACAGCTAAGCGATTCGGTTAACACCGTTGTAAACAAAATGTTTAACTCTCTTGCCACTTTTGCAGATTCCACTGCAAAAGAAAAAACAATCAACGAAACAAAAATCCGCACCATGTTCACCAAATGGTGTCTGGACTTTCCCGAAGTGGTTGACTGTGCGTTTGTAACACCCCTCGGCATAATGCAGTATATTGAGCCTGCAGCATACCAAAATCATGAGGGCGCCGATATATCAGCCCAGGCGCACGTAATTCAAATGTGGCAGACAAAAAAACCGGTATTGAGTCTCCTTTTTATGAGTGTGGAAGGATTTTACGCATGCGATATGGAAGTCCCTTTCTACTTCGACAGCGCTCTGGGAGGTTCTTATAGCATGCTTGTAAAACCAGAGATCTTCTTTAACAAAATCCTCAGACCGGTAATCAAGTCCGACATCGACGATATATTTGTCATGCAGAAAGACGGAACCATGCTATGGGATTCCGATACCACCCAGATAGGAAGGAACACATTTACGGATACTCTTTATCAGCAGTTTCCGGAACTTATCAGTGCGGCTCACAAAGTTGCTCAGGGTGAAAAGGGAAATACTAATTACTCTTTCTTTGATAATTCAAAATCCAAGGTGGTAACGAAGACTGTGTGGTGGTCCACATTGAACTATTACGGCACCGAGTGGAAACTCTGCATCGTCAAGGAAGCAAAGTAAGTCGTTTGTAACGTTTTTAACCCTCCCCGTCCCTCCCTTTACAAAAAGGGAGGGGGAATGCAATTTTATATTTTACAAAGCCGATACGGTAGGAGGAGGGGTTTTATATTTTATGGAAGTCAGCCGGTAACACGCCTTTCTTCAGATAACGGACATCGCGCATCCCCTTTATCCATGGGCTACAGGCAAAATTGCCGGTCCGCGGAAGTATTGATTTATTTAACTTTTTCCATCAGTTCTGTATTCTTTACCCCGAGGATAAAGTAAGGATTTTTTGAATCCTTTCTTTTCATGACCACCCAGTAGGGCTTGTCAAGAATCAGGTTCTTTGGTTTATCCTTATCAATCGAGGTAGATTTGGGAAGCACAATCACCGCCTCGTTTTCCACCCTGGCTCCTTTTTCATCCATATCGAACTTGATATTTTCAAACATCTGTCCGATAAAATAAGATTCAAATCCTTTGTTTGCCAGATACCTGCCAATCAGTTCCACATAATCCCTATGGTAATCCAGGTGCAGTTTGGGAGCCTCAAAACGATCATGTTCGCCGATTTTTATAAAATCACTACCGCCGTTCCCGTTGATTTCATCCACCACATTTTGCGGCTTCTCCATATCATATCCCTTTGCCAGAATCAGCTGATCACTTTCATCCCTGAGCTGCAAACTTACAATAAACTTATCATCGCTCTCATATTTAAGGATTTTCAGATTGTCCAGTTCCCCTTTGACTTTAGCATAAAAACCTTTTACATTTTCCCCCTCAAAGGAAACATCCTTTTTTTCAAACTCGGTTTGATACTCCACTTCCTTCAGAAAGTAGGCGTAGGAAATAATATCTGCCGGGGACAGGTCCAGTTTCAGGTCCGCAAAACTTTTTGAGGGAAATTTCTTTCGCGATTCCCGGTTTATGATATCCACCGTTTCCTGACCATATCCGCTTTTAACATAATAACTTTTCTCATCCAGGTCATTTTTGGTAAATACCGGATTGTTAAGAATTTCTGCCATCCTCAGGGCAACTTCGTCATCCGTGTCGAGTTTCAGTTTTTCCTTCAGGATATTTTCATTCAGCTCATTCCAGGCGAGATTCATTGCACCCCCCCAGATAAAATTCCCCTTGAATTCACTTCCAAGATAATTATCCGTGATTTTAGCTTTAGTGTCCCGGACAATCTCGGGCTGCCCCTGAACCTGCTGATTATTGCAGCCCGCCGATAACAGCAGACATGCGGTAACGAGGGTTATAAAAAATATTTTTTTCATGATTTTATCCTTTCATTGGAAAATCTCTTTTCCACACTTAATAAATGCAGGGAAAGATATCAAAGAGCATCCGGATTCAACAGCACCCCCGGCGAGATTAAAGAACCGGGTTATATGATCCGGCGGTATAAAATAACCGATTATAATCACGGGTGAAAATTAGCAAAATAATTTGCAAGTACAAAAGCCAATCCGGGGTGCAGAGGAAATCACATATCATGAAGGCAGGAAGGCATTGAATGGATGAATGTGTCGAAGGTCGAAAGTCAAAGGTAGGAGGGGAAAAGATTGTACGGGGAGTATGCTTGTATCCGGGATTTTCTTTAAATGAATGCACGGGAATTTTTTAGTGGTGATTTTATATCCCGAATATTTATATTTAAAACCATAAATAAAATTTTTAAGTGGACAGTTGCATTATCATTAATCATTTATAAATAATTTATCAGACGATGCGCTTGGAATCAGTTACTGAATATTTCAACCACAAAGGCACCCCCCTTAAAGCCGGGAATAATAATCCCCTCCTGCTGGAAGGCAGGGATAATATCTGGCTGATTAAATCGGGAAACGTTGATGTCTTCTCCGTAAAACGGGAAGAGGGCTGGATAAAAGGAGCCAGGACTTACCTCTTCTCTGCCCCTTCAGGCAGCATCCTGTTCGGTATGGACCTTGACTCCTCATTGTCACACCGCTGCTTCCTTGCTGCCGGAGTTACGGATACTCTCATCTTAAACGTCTCCCGTAAATCCCTGACCGATTCTTTAACGGGGCTTGATGAGCTTGCATATCTTACCGATCAGTGGATATTGAATATTACCTCCGGTGTGGCAAGGGACCACAGCCTCCGATATGATCTTGCCGTTTCCGCTCCGGCGGATGAAGGGATTAATAAACCCCAGACGGTTATTGTAAAGCAGAATCAGAAAGTCCGCGCGAAAAAAGGAGTGCTGTGGATGGAGGTTGAATCAGGCTCCGTTTCCCTGCTTGATTCGGAATTGCTGGAATTTGAAAAAAGTATCTTCTTTCCCCTGACCGACAATGCGTGGATATTATCCGCAAAGGATTTTGAAACCGCACCTCTTGCCACTCACACTCTGATACAGAAAGACGGGTTCTGGTACTTCCTCGAGACTTATCACCTGAAACTCCTTGAACTTGAAGAACTCAATATAAGAATGCAGCTGGTTGATAACTTCGTCCGGAACAAAGTAAAACTCGACCGGCGCAAGGAGATCAGCAGGCAGGCGGAAAAGAGTATTGAAAGTGTTCTGCAGCCGGATGCTTTCCGGAAAAAGGAAGCGGAATCGGGAAATAAAATTTTCCGGGCGGCAAAGATCCTTGCCCGTCACCTGAACATCCCCATCTCCGAACCCCCCGAAGACAAGGAAGGAAACTCTGCGGGACCGGAACAGATTGCGGCTTTTTCCAAATTTGCGTTAAGGCATCTGAAACTCCAGGAAAACTGGGCAAAGACCGACTCAAGCGCTTTCATTTCTTATACTGAGGATACAAAAAATCCGGCTGTGCTTATTCCCAATGCATTCGGGAGATACAGGATTATTATACCGGCTGAAAATATTGATACCGGACTGACTCCGGAACTGGCTGAAAGGATCGGAGAAAATGCATTCACTTTTTACCGTCCTTTCCCGAACAGGCAGATCACAGCAAAAGAACTTTTCACGTTCATACTCTCCTCGGCAAGGAAGGAAGTGCTTTTCCTGCTAGGCGCGGGAACCATCGGCGGTCTGCTCAGTCTCTTCGTCCCCCTGGTTACCGGGGTTATTCTTGATTCCGCTATACCGGCAAATGATTATTCAAAACTCACCGGGCTTGGAATTTCCCTGCTGTTCGCCAGTTTTGCATTCATGATTGCGCAGGTGATCAGGGGGCTGAGTTTTCAGCGACTGGATGCGAAAACCGACCTGGTTGTCCAGTCGGCTGTATGGGACAGGTTGATCAACCTTCCCGTTTCTTTCTTTAAGAAATTCTCATCGGGGGAGCTTGCCTCCAAAGCCAACAGTATTGCAATGCTCAAGCAGATGCTATCCCTCACAATCATAAATACAATTGTTTACAATCTCTTCCTGGTCTCGAATCTTTTCATATTGTTTTATTATGACTGGCTGCTCGGGATATTGTCCGCGCTTCTCTTTGCGCTTTTTATCCGGACGGTAATTTATTTCGGAAACAAGGTCAGGAAAGTAAACTACCGGGTAATAAAACAGGAGAACAAGATCTCAAGTCTGGTCAACCAGCTGCTGAACAGCATTTCGAAGATAAGGATTGCAGGAGTTGAGAACCAGGCATTCAAACTCTGGGCGGATAAGTACGTGGTCCAGCAGCGTGAAAATCTGAGCATGAAAAAATATTCCAGTGCAATAGTAGTGCTGAATTCCGTTTTCCCGGTGCTCGCCACCATTTTCATATATTTTCTTTTTACCTCTGAAAGATATATCGCATTCTCCGCCGGCACACTCCTCTCCTTCCTGACGGCATTCAACGTATTTATGATGTCCGTCATGCAGATGAGCAACGTGGCGGTAAATCTTTTCATGGCGCTCCCACTGTTTGAAAACGCAAAGGAAATACTCAATGAACTTCCCGAATACTCGGTTAAGAAGGAAAGCATATCCGCACTGAAAGGGAAAATCGGGATTGACCACCTCTTCTTCAAGTATGATAAAGAGGGGGAATATATTCTTTCCGATATTTCCATGACCGTTAATCCCGGGGAGTTTGTTGCGGTGGTGGGGGCTTCAGGCTCGGGAAAAACCACCCTGCTGAGAATGCTCCTGGGTTTTGAAACCCCGGAACTGGGATCGATCTATTATGACAATCTGAATATCGACTCTATTGATGCGGGCAGCCTTAGGCGGAAAATCGGTACGGTTATGCAGAACACCCGGCTGATGCCCGGCAATATTTATACTAATATCGCAGGAGTTACGAATTATCCGGTCGAGTATGTGAATGATGTTTGTAAAGTTACCGGACTTGATGAGGATCTGAAAACCATGCCGATGGGACTCTTCACCCCGGTAAGCGAAGGACTCAGCACACTTTCCGGAGGGCAGCGCCAGAAAATACTTATTACCAGGGCGGTCATAAACAAGCCATCAGTCCTTTTCCTTGACGAGGCAACCAGCGCTCTTGATAATGAATCCCAGAAAGTTCTTGCTGATTATTTTTCGCATATACAGGCAACAAGGATTATCGTTGCGCACAGACTGAGCACAATTAAGGATGCCGATATGATATACGTGATGGAGAAGGGAAAAATTGTGGAATCGGGGAACTACGAGGAATTGTACAGTAAAAACGGTTTCTTCACGGAGCTGGTTAAAAGACAGCTGAATGAAACCGCATAAATTTATTTCATGCCCGCAGGGCAGATGTTTAAATATTTTTTGACTTATGTTTAATAAAAAACTTTTCAGAGACAAGGCAATGGAGCGCTTCACGAAACCGGAAGAGACAGACGGAGCGGTCCAGATAATAACAATAAGAAGCTGGATACTCCTCCTCCTTTTTATTCTGATTTCCTTCACCCTCTTTTTCTGGCTGGGCTTCAGCAATATCAGCCGGGAGACCGGGTGCCGCGGACTGATTGTAAGGCAGGGCACGGTTACCGGCATCCCCGCACTCAGGGAGGGTTTCATAAAAAATCTCTCGGTATTTCCGGGCGCTCCGGTAAAGAAGGGGGATTTCCTTGCGGATCTTCTGACTGCGGATGAGCTCGCTTCCCTCAGCACAAAAACCTCCGGACCGGTCTCCTCTCCAACCAGCTCCGCAATTCTTTCCCCTGCCGGCGGCACGGTCTTCGAGATAAATGTTTCGGAAGGTGATTTTGTACGCATCGGAGACAAGCTCCTCTCCGTCGAGGTTTCCGGCAATGAGGATCAGGCTGACTCGCTGAAAAACAAATTCACCATCACCGGATTTTTATCGGCAAAGCAGGTAAACTCCGTAAGGACGGGGAATAAGGTCCTTATCTCCCCCCATAATATTGATGCAAAGGAATTCGGCTATCTGACGGGGACGCTCACAAAAATTGCAAACTACCCGGTCTCCCCGGAAAGAAAGAAAATGCTTGTGCGCGAAAACCAGCTGCTGTCCGATATTTCGAAGGATGACTATTTCGAGATACTGATAACCCCCGTGTATGAATCGGGAAAACTGAAATGGACTTCCGCCAGGGGGGCATCCATTGATTTCATAAGGACAAGCTACTGCACACTGAAGATAATCACGGAAAGCAAGACTATTTTAAGCTTTATATTTGACAAATAACAGGCGAACTTGAAAAGAAAGAGAATAAATACCCCCACAATCCTGCAGATGGAAGCAGCCGAGTGCGGTGCCGCCTCGCTTGCAATGGTGCTTGCCTATTTCGGTAAGTTCATACCGCTTGAGGCACTCCGGCTGGACTGCGGAATTTCGAGGAACGGAAGCAAGGCAAGCAACATAGCCCGGGCAGCAAGAAAACACGGGCTGGAGGTGAAAGCCTACAGCAAGGAACCTGAGGATCTTAAAAAAATGCAGCTCCCGCTCATTGTCTTCTGGAGGTTCTATCATTTTATAGTTGTAGAGGGATTTTCGGACGAGTTCATATATGTAAACGATCCCGCCTCCGGAAAGCGGAAAGTCCCCCTTGCCGAATTCGACAGATCATTCACCGGTGTGGTGATGACCTTCTCCCCCGGACCGGATTTCGTTAAAGGGGGTGTGAAGAACACTTTCTACTCATCGCTTAAAAAGCGGCTCCTCCCCTTCCTTTCCCCGCTGCTTTTTCTCCTGCTTACCGGTGCCGCACTTATTATTCCGAATATCATCGTCCCGGTCATTTCAAAAATGTACATAGACGAGGTGTGGATAAAGGAAACCACTAACTGGATAATCCCCTTGCTGGGAGGGCTTCTCCTTGCCGCCGCGGTGAAAGGTATATTCACTTTCATCCAGCAGAATTTCCTGCTCAAGCTGAAAATTGGAATCTCTGCAGGGACTTCCGGAAAATTCTTCAGTCACCTGCTTAAACTCCCCGCCGAGTTCTACACCCAGCGGTCTCCGAACGAGCTGGGGCAAAGACTGATAATCAACGACGGCACAGCGGAAATGCTCACCGGGCAGCTTGCCAATACCCTCCTCAGCCTGCTGATGATTGTTTTTTATCTCCTGCTGATGGCTTATTACGATATTACCCTGGCGCTTATTACCGTGTTTTTTTCCACTCTGAACTTTTTTGCCCTGAAATATTTCTCCGCAAGGCGCAGGGACGAGAATCAGATTTCCATGCAGGAGCGGGGAATGCTCTATGCCTTCTCCACCGCGGGTTTGCAGATGATTGAGTCGATAAAAGCACGGGCTTCGGAAAGCGAATTCTTCTCCAGATGGACAGGGCTTCACTCAAGGGTTATCAACTCTCAGCAGAAACTTGTATTCCTTACCCAGTTCCTCAACCTCGTTCCGGTGTTTCTCAATTCCCTTCTCTCCGTAATCATCCTGATAGCCGGGGCGGTCAGAATAATGCAGGGGGAAATGACGGTGGGCATACTGGTTGCGGTTCAGAGCCTTGCGGTTAGTCTTATGATGCCGGTCAGCATGCTCGTAAATCTCGGCAGCACTATGCAGATTATCGAAGGCAATCTTAAAAGACTTGATGACGTGCATAACTATCCGGCAGACCCGGTAAATGTTTACAGCGATGATTCAAGAACCTCCGACGGTAAAATAAAACTGGACGGCTATCTGGAACTCAGGAACGTGACTTTCGGATATGAAAGACTGGAGCGACCGCTAATCTCCGATTTCTCCCTGACAATGAAACCCGGCTCAAGAGTGGCAATTGTCGGCAAAACAGGGAGCGGCAAGTCAACCATTTCAAAACTCGTCGGCGGGCTTTACAAGCCATGGAGCGGTGAGATTCTTTTTGACGGAATGAAACGGGAAAACATTCCACCGATTGTCATGCAGCATTCAATTTCCCTGGTTGATCAGGATATCTTCCTGTTCGAAGGGACGATAAGGGATAATATTACCTTCTGGGATACCGATATTCCCGAGGGGGAAATTATCCAGGCGGGAAAAGATGCAGATATGCACGATGATATTACCTCCCGCCCGGGGGGATACGATTCAAAAGTTTCCGAAGGGGGGAAGAATTTCTCAGGCGGACAGAGACAAAGAATCGATATTGCCAGGGCTTTGGTAAACCGCCCCTCTATACTTATACTGGACGAGGCGACCAGCGCGCTGGATGCAAAAACCGAGAAAACCATTGACGATAATATCAGAAAACGGGGGTGCACGTGCATTATTATTGCTCACAGACTCAGCACCATACGGGACTGCGACGAAATAATAGTGCTGGACGGCGGAAAGGTTGTACAGCGCGGCACTCATGATGAACTTAAAAATGTCCCCGGACTCTATCAGAAGCTAATTAAAGAGTAATTAATCTTTCATATTGAGAAAATAAATGGACACGTTCGGCAAATATCTCGGATTCTCACTTAAGCATATTTCCCCGGAAATAATCTCCGAAAAAAACAAGCTGGTGATGCTGAATAGCCTGGAGTTTCTCCCCGATACTTTTTCCTACTCCGTCTTCGGGTACGAAAAAAAACTGGCGAGCGAAGAAGGAAAAGCCGATCTCGCGGTTTCGGGATCAGTGACCAGACCCGCTCCGTTTAATTTCAATTCGTCGTTCACGTTTCCCGGATTAAAGAAACTGGCGGATGAAGACCCCGCCTGGAAAAGGCTGGAAGCCTGCACCTCCCGGTGGAAAGATGTTCCGGACGCCGGGGGGATTGTGCCTGAAGTGATCTGCCTTGAATTCGATTTCGATTCCCTGCTCGCCGGCAAAACCACCCCGTCCCTCTTTCTGGGAATTGAAAAGGGATTTATTCAGGACCATCCGGAAAACAAGAACCAACTTTTTAACCGGCAGAATGTATTTAATGAAGGAATCGGAAAACTTTCCGGCTCCCCGTTAAATGCGGATACGGCTGCCTTCATGCGGGAAACTTCGGAAAAGATATTTCCGGAGTATTCGCTTTTTCAAACCGGCATAATGCTCTCCAGACCGGATTCCCCGGTGAGAGTCTGCCTGAAAAGATTTACCGGTGAAAAACTTCTCCGCATTGCCGGCGATCTCTTTCCCCCTTCCGGTATGGCAGCGGAAGTAAAGGAAATTGTGGAAAAGTACGGAATGTTCTTCGACCATTTCGCCCTCTCACTGGACGTCCTTCGCGGCGTGATTGTGAAATGGGGGGTGGAGTGCTACTACAATAAAAAAAGACAGCCGGCATACGAGAAACGATGGCAGGAGGTCCTCGCACTGCTGGTGAAGGAGAATTACTGCAGCGGGAATATGATGAATGAAATTTTAAATTTCCCGCGCAAGGTTGCAACCGCCGGCGTGCCGGAATTAATGAGCGCCCCTTATCCCCCTGAATTCTATGCTCAGGCGCTGCATCATCTCAAGTTCACGCCGGGAGCGGGAAGGGAAAATTTCGCCAAGGTTTATCTGTGGGCGGGCTTTGGGAGGAAAGGGATGGATACCTGACCTGTTTCAGGTCTGATTAAAGAAAATATGTTTTATTCACGATTAATAATTGCCGTAAAAGATAAATGAGTATACCTATACAGGAACTTTTTTCCCTCAACGCTGAAAAGCTTCTGCTTAACAGGAACATAAAATATTTCCGGGAAGACGGAAAAGATTATGCATACCTAAACCGTTTCGTCCCCGTAATATCCTTCATGGAACTGAGCGATGGAATGCGCCGGTTTCTGAATGATTTCGACGGGGAACAAACAACCAATGAAATAGTTGTCCGGCATAAACTTGATTCCGGCATTTTTGATCTCCTCTCGTTTTTAAGGCGGAACCGCATCCTCCATCAGCCGGAATTTGTGCAGAAGTATCCGGAAATCAACACCCTCAACATTACATTTTACCCCACGAATTCATGCAACCTCCGGTGCATCTATTGCTATGCATCCGCCGGGGAAACCACCCCAAAACAGCTTGATTTTGCGCATGCAAAAATATGGATTGATCACCTCCTCGGTAACCTTTCCCCGGAGATAATGTCTGTTGAGGTCCTCTTCCACGGCGGTGGAGAGCCGACCGTTTCCTTTACCCTGCTGAAAAAAATCTGGAACGAGGTAAAAAAACAATGCGCCGAAAAAGGACTGCACTGCAGTCTGCGGTCAATCACAAACGGCAATTTCAACCGGGATGTGCTTGAGTGGTTTGCTGAAGAGAAGGCGGGACTTGCCTTCAGTATTGACGGCACAAAGGAATTTAACGACCGGATGCGCCCTTCCCTCGACGGCAAAAGCTCGTTTGACAGGGCATTCAGCAATATCGGGGAACTAACCTCGCGCGGACTGAAATGCGCCGTGAGAGCAACGGTCGGAAGATACAACCGCGATAACCTTATCGCCTTTGTTGACACTTGTCGGGAAGCGGGAATTACCAGCATCAACCTTGACAAGCTTTATCCGTTCGGACGATCGGACACTATTGAAACGGAAACCCTCACGGACGATGAATATAAAGAGACTTTTATCCGCGTATGGGATTATTCGCTCAGAAAAGGAATTCCGATTCTGGGCTTTTCTACTATGTCCCTCAGACTGGGACGACCATTCTTCTGCAACAATTACGAGGAAAACAGCTTCGCAGTCACTCCTGAAGGATATTTGTCCCCCTGCCCCGAGGTTTCGATGCTTGATGATCCTGCGGCGGATACATTCTTCGGCGGACGGATAAACAGCGAAGGGAAAGTTGAATTCTTCAGGGAGAGAATAAAGGACCTGAGGGAAAGAACCACGGAAAATTTAAAGATATGCGGAGAGTGTTTTCTGGAATATGTATGCAGAGGGGGGTGCGTGGTAAAGAGTTACAGAAAGAATGGGGAACTCATGAGCGTTGAACCGGAACGGTGCGACTATATCCGGGGCGTTTCGGCAACACTCTGGAAAAAACTGCTTGCGGAACCGGCTTTGGTCCCGGAAAGACTCAAACCGGAGCATTATCATTATTCACCGGATAACCATCCGGAATTATTCGCTGACTGCCTTGCATACAGACCGGCAAGGTAATTGTTGTTAATATTAAAAAGGAGAAGGTATGAAAAACAGAAATGAAATAGTTGCGAAAGTTGTAGAAGCGGCGGAGGAATATAAGGAATTCAGGGCGCTGCTGATTGCAAATCCAAAAATTGCGGTTGAAAAACTGCTTGGTTTCAAACTTCCCGCGCAGTATGTAATCGAGGTTCGCGAGGAGACACCAAAGAAGATTTTTATAGTCCTCCCTTCGCCGGAACACGATTTAAGCACAGAAGAACTCGGCAAGGTCGCAGGGGGAAGCTGCATGGTGGACTGTTATTTTTGCGAGACATTCGGATAGGCTCCAAGCGTGACCGGAAATATTTTTCCGGTACTGAATAACTTGAATGGAAATTTATTATATTTAACATTCGGAACCGTTTGTTTTTTCAAAAGGGATTAAAAATGGTTGTTTGAAAAACAAGAAGATGAAAAAAATCGGTTATTCATTAATCAACAAGGAGAGATTATGGAAGAAAAAGATAAATTCCTGCAGGATATAATTGATAAGACTGCGGAATCGCTTGAATTCAGAGCTGAGTTCAGGGCAAATCCAAAGAACATTATTGAAGAAAAACTCCGCTTCAGACTGCCGGAGAATATGGAAATAGTTGTGCTTGAGGACAGCCCGGATAAAATTCATATCGTACTCCCGTCGCCTCCCCGGGAGGAATTGTCAGAAATAGAACTGGAGGCAGTTTCCGGCGGTATATGCTGGCAGGACGATTGTATAGCAAGCAATGGCGGGGGAGGCACTGGCGGTCTTAGTGGATTAATTAATTAATCAGTAATGGAGAAGTTATGACACCAAAAGAAAAATTCATACAGGAAATAGTTGATAAGGCTGGGGAATCATTCGAATTCAGAGCTAATTTTATAGCAAATCCAAAAAGCATGATTGAAGAGAAACTCCGCTTCAAACTGCCGGAGAATATGGAAATAGTTGTGCTTGAGGACAGCCCGGATAAAATTCATATCGTACTCCCCCTGCCCAAAGAAGAGTTGTCAGAAACGGAACTCTTAGCCGTTTCCGGTGGGGGTTGCTGGGACGACGACACACCATCACCCAGCCCATATTAATTCATCAATCAATAAAGGAGAAGTTATGGCAATAAAAGAAAATTTTCTGCAAAGAATAGCTGTGAAAGCGGCAGAATCGCCCGAATTCAGAGCTAATTTTATGGCAAATCCGAAAAGCATGATGGAAGAAAAACTCAAGTTCAAATTACCCGAAAATATGGAGGTGGTTGTGCTTGAGGACAGCCCGGATAAAATTCATATCGTACTCCCCTCACCCCGGGAGGAATTGTCAGAAATGGAACTCTCTTCCGTTTCCGGCGGTGTCTGCTGGGATTACGACGATGGCTCCTGCGGCTGTACCTGATACCGTCACCGGTTTTCCTCTGCCTGGTTTTTAATTTTACTGTTTCTCACTAAAGTGAAAGGAAAAAAAATGGCTTCCAAGGAAAAATTCATTGAGAAGTTGATGCAGATGGCTTCCGAGTCTCCGGAATTCAGGGAAAAACTGATTGCCGATCCCAAATCGGTGATTCAGGAAAGAATCAATTTCCGGTTGCCGGATGATCTTGAAGTGGTTGTGCATGTAGATACTCCCCAAAAGCTGAACCTTGTGCTTAGCGAACCGAAGGAAGAGTTGTCCGAGCTGGAACTTTCAGCCGTTTCCGGCGGAGTTTGCTGGGATGACTGTATCGAATCCTCCTGCTCCTGCACCTGAGAAATCTTCAGCACAAAAGCTCATTTACCCCCGGTGGAATCCGAAAATCCTGCCGGGGAATTCTTCCCGCATGCGATAAAATCTGTGGTTAAGAACTATCAATCGCCGAAGGAAGGGCAAGGTAAAGGGAAAGAGAAAACAGTTAACAGTGAATGGGTGAATGGATACGGAATTTCTCTCTGTGGTCTCTGTCCGTTAGCCAACGGATTGAACTCTGCGGTCCGCCGCAGCAGGCTGTTGCAATGAAGACCATTTGAATTTTCTCTGTGGTCTAAGAGGGTGTTTCCGACGAAGTCGGACTCTGTGATCGCCGTTTATCCCGATATATCGGGATGTTAAACCTTAAAAACTCGCCTAAATTTATGCTTTTAAAAATATTGTACTCAATATTTTCCCCCTATCTTTAAGTATTTTCTGGTTCTGCAACACCCTGCGCAGGCAGATTGCGTACTTGTCGTTTAAGCGCAGGCATTTGCCTAAGAACCTCATCAGAAGACGGAAAAAAGATCAAAAGATAATCCTCCTCCGGCGGATTAACTAAAAAGAGGATTTGACAATTGCCTCAATACAAAGGGCAGTTGAGATACATTCAGAACCCCAGTAAAGTCCGACCGGTTTTGGATACTCCTCCCCCTGATAAACAGGACACCTCTCCCAGTACCCCTGCGCTTCCATCCTCTCCGCAACCAGCTTAACCCTGCGTGTTATCAGCACCTCATCCCGGCACCCGAAATTAACCAGCGTGGAGACCCCCATTGCATTCATCAGAAAACCGGCTTCCTCCGGATCATCTCCGGTAATATTGCTTATAATCCTGTCCCTGCATTTTGAGAATCCCCCCGCCCCCTCAGAATAAGCCCTCGAAATGAAATAATAAAGCGCCCGTCTGTCGAGGTAGTAATAGAAACTCCCCTCCTCCTTTCCGGCGTTCACCAGTTCGCAAATATAGTCAATTGCGCGTACAGTCTCCGGTATTTCCCCCAGATAAAGTATTGTATTGGCGTTAACCACCGTATCCGTATCATTCCGGTGCGCCATTGAAACGGGCAGCAGCCAGGTATAAAAAATCCCTTCGCTGTTCCGGTTCTTCATAATAATACTTTTATTCATTCCGAAATGGATGTAGGGATGGTAATTTTTCAGCAGATGCGAAACACAGCAGGTATCGTCAAGATCATAAGGAAGATTCTTCCACTGTTCATCCCCTGCCATTCCGAACTTCCACAGTCCGGGCATCTTCATCCGGCCGATAAAAAAATCGAGGGATTTCTTAAGCATAGTTTCACATGCGGCTCTGCTCCGGTCCCCCGGCAAATCCCTGTACTTCAGCACCTCACTCAGTGCGCCAGCAATCAGGGCAGTGGAAAAAACCGTTGGTCTGCTCCTCCGCCAGGCATTATCCTTCAGTACAAAAATATACTCGGGAAAGCATCCGTCACTGTTTTGCGCCCCGGCGAGGAAATCAACCGAACGATCAATCCCGGCAAGCCCCATCAATTCTGCCTGATATGGTAATACTTCAGCCAGTTAATATATTGCCGTATACCCGGAGCCGTATCCTTCCTTACAAGCAGCCCGTCCGAGACCACCCAGTTAAGGAAATGCCTCAGCAGCAGAAGATCGTAAGCATCAAGATCAAACCCCTGTTCCCCTGCATAGCTGGTAGGACTGTTAATATACTTCTGGGACTCCTCCCGGTCATCGGCAAGCCGGAACAGGGCATTGCGCAAAACGGGATTTCCCTTCAGCCGCTCAAAAAACTTCTCCGGATTATAATGAAAAGCCGATTTAACAAAATCCATCTCCTCCCCAAAAGATACATCAAGCGGCGGGTCAGGATAAGTGGCGGTTACTTTGCCGGTATCATCCAGAAGCTCCTTAATGCAGACCGGATTAACCGCAAACGGATCCCCCGTCTCCCCCTCGCAATATGCGGGACAGCCGCGGCAGTATTGATAATAGGCGCAATCAAAGCACCCTTTATAGAAAGTGCGGCGCCGCAACTTCCTGAAAAACGGATCGCCAAGAAAAAGCTCCTCAAACGACTGCTCCGGCATCTTCCCCGAAGTCACCGGCATCCTGCGGCAAGCCATCAGCCTACCGTCACTCAGAATCGCCACCGAGCTCCACGCAGCGTGGCACCCCTCGGCGACCGGGAACGCCTTAAAAGTCTTCAGATCCTCCGGAGCAGCCGGAAACCTGAACAGCCGGAGAAAATGGGATTTCTCCCTCAGCAGTAGCTTCTTCCCGCTGTTTATAAGCGACTCCTTCAGCCTCAGATATCTTTCAAGCACATCTTTAATTTCCTCCCTGCTGAAATCAGTACTGAGATTCTCCGCGTTCCCCGCCGAGCAGCCGATGTCAAAACTGAAACTGCTAAGAGGCGTATTTTCCGAGAGGAATTCAATCAGCGGAAAAAGGTGCTTCCTGTTCTCGGGGTAGTAAGTGAACATAATCTGACACGGGATGCCCGCTTCCTCAAGCTCGGAAATTTTAGCGACCGTCCGTTTGAAACTACCCGGAGAGCGGAAATCGTCATGTTCATTTTCAAGCCCGTCCAGACTCATCTGATAGCGGCTAACGCCAAGCGATTTCAGCTTACTTATATTTTCAGCGGAGAGCAATTCCGGATTACCGAGGATAGTAACCCGTTTCCCCCTGTCCCTCAGCGTCTTCACAAACCCGTCCCATCCCGGGCGGCTGACAGGATCACCACCGGAAAGATTAAAAGTAGAGAACCTTACGCCATACTTCCTTTCGAATCCCGTCAGATCATCCAGCACGCGGATAAGCTGTTCATCAGATAGCGTATTCTTGCGTTCATCCGCAAAAGTTTTCTCATCGTACATATAGCAATGGCGGCAGTTATTATTGCAGTTAGTAGTAATATGCCACTGCACGGAGAAAGTCAGATTATTATTGTTATGCATACTCAAAAAATATTTTTTTTAAAAACCATACATAAATATAAGCCGAATTATTTCTTAAATAAAAACAAAAAACAACCCGTCACTACGCTTCGCGGACATTCCGACTCAGTCGGAGTTGTAAGAATAGAACGCAGATAAATGTCCCTCTCCCGAAAGCTTTCGGGAGGGGATTAAGGGGGTGTGTTATATTTTAAGATTATAAACCATTTATTGTAAAACAATCTTATAAAGTTTTTCTCTGTGGTCTCTGTGTTTTTATCTCTGTGGTCTCTGTGTGAAACTGTTCCATTAGCCTATGAACCTTGTCAGAAAACAAAATCCTCCTACGACGGAGATAAAGAGATAAGAAGACGGTGTCGGTTTAAAGTATATTACAGGTAATGTGGTTTTACATCAATTAGTTTATTCTTCTGGCATCCCAGTCTGTGTAACTAATTGATTAAGCAAAAGCACAATACTTCCATTCTCATCATATTTTGAAATATAATTCTCGAATTCTTTATATAATAAAATCTTCCCGCGAAAAGACTTATACAGATTCCGGAGAAAGGATAACCACTTATCTCCACCCATTTTATTTTTAATTATGTTTAACACGAATGGACCCTTCCCATATAAAATAAGACTTTTTTCTTTTGAGTTAGGAGAATCAATATCAATTATCGGAATGTCATTTTCTTTTCCGGCAAATTCATTGTATTTAGCAATCGGGTCTTGCAAAGACTCATGAAACGATTCATACCCTTGAGTTTGTTGTAAATACATCAGACGCAAATAATGTGGCAGAGAGAGTGATAAGAACCAAAAGCCGGTGTCACCATATTTGGCGAATACACCGGCACCAATCCATTGTTGTGCGATAGTTAAATGCAGACCATCGTAGTATTTACGTTTCATCATTTCCAATGATTGAGTACCTATCATTATTAATCCACTTCCGGTATTTATCCCTTGCCACTGAGTGACTTCAAAGAGTGTTAATTTATTATATGAGTAGCTCCCAATATTTTCAGCATAATAATTAATGGTTTTTACGACTTCCTTAATAATAGTTGAGGCATCGATCGAATCAGCATTCAGATAATAAAAATCAACACTAATATCAAGCGAATCATATTTTGCTCTATTATATTTTGAACTATTAAAAACAATCAGAGGCATTTTAAAAACAGCTGATTGACTTTCCCAGATAAATGTATTGTTGTCTTTTAGGTAATTCACCGATTGCAGATTTCCGGCAGCTAAAACGTTATAATTTTCAGGAACATTACAAATTAACTTAAAGGTTGCTATTTGGTCGGGAATGAGCGGATACCATCTATGACCTTTGTCTATTATGATTAGTGTGTCATTAAGAATATCAGTCGGGAAAGAATATTTAAATTTCAACCAGTAAATATTTGCTGGAAGGGCTCCATTATCAAACACCAGTAATAATGAATCCTTTCCATTGAAATCGAATGGAATATTAAGCCAGTTTCCTTCCTGCAGATATTCAACTGAACTAATATATGATTCTGAACTGAAAATGAATTGAATGGAAGATACTGAATCAGATGTCTGAATTTGACAGAGAGCAGTGACCCCGATACTAACAGAATTTAATTTTAACGTTGTTTCAATATCATAGGAATTAATTTTTACAATTGAATTTTGACTTAAAGTTATATGAGTAAAAACAATATTTAACACAAAGATTAATATTAATATCTTCATAATAAACCTCGGCTTATCTTGTTAATAATACTATTCACATAATCTGCTCATTTATCATCTTTACAACCTACGCACACAAATCATTCAGAAGCACATAGCAAAAGAAGAATTATTCAGTAATATTTTATTTCTTCACTGTTTTCCCGCTTTGTGAATAATAGTTATTTTGATACAAATTAAAGGATAATTAATAGAATAAACAACATGTTTATAAAAAACAAAAAAAACGAGAAAATGAGACTAGCTAACTAAGGTCAGTTTTAGTTTAATATGTGATAAATGAACCACCTGTATAATGCAAGAGAATGAATAATGACAAAGTTGAAAATTTATTCATCGAATATATTAAACTGGTTTTCTATCGATGTTTTGGGGTAGATTAATTCATCTTCAAGAGTATCACACTCAATAATTTTTTTTCGTTTTTTTATTGATGGTTTTTTTATAATCTTCTTATTATTTTTAATTTTATTATCACCATTAAGCTCATATGGTATTAATTTTTTGTCAAGAAGTGCAACACTTTCATAATCAATACTTCTTACCGGAGTTGGAATTGAAAAGTATTTGACAAGATTGTTCCAGTCATTATTTTTAATAGTGACAACATCATTTAGGTAAAAACTCACCCAACAATTTCCCAATCTATAATTTGGGTTAGTTCTTTCAAGTTTTTGTTGAGATATTTCAACATATTTTTCATCCAATTCAAAACCGATATAATTTCTCCCCAATCGTTTAGCCGAAATAGCAGTTGTGCCTGTACCCGAAAACGGATCAAGTATAATATCATTTTCTTCTGAAGTCAATAATATTATTCTATCCATTAAATGGATTGGCAACTGACAAGGGTGTGGATCTCTTTTAGTATTATGTTTTATTCTATGAATATCCGTCCACACATCAGATACTAAAGGGCCAAAAGGGTGCAGCATATCTTTTTTTCCACCGTAATCTTTCAACAAGTAACCTTGTTTTCTATCCCGTTTGTGAGGATGTCTTAGTTCAAATACTTTAGTTCCTTTAGGTTCTTTTGTATAAAATAATATTCCATAATGAGCTGGTTGTAAAGATTTCCCCATTGGTGCAGTTGGCGCATCCCATGATATCCAATGTTTAAAGTTTGCAAATTTATTTAGATATGTTGCATAATAAGTTAGCCATTTGGGAATATTATGAAGAAATATTGAACCGGTTGGTTTTGTAACTCTAACCATTTCAGCAATCCATTTTTCACACCAATCAAGATATTCTTGAAATTCACGACTGTCGCTATAACTGGTATAGTTTTTCTTTAAATTGAAGGGAGGATCAGCGAAAGTGACGTCAATTGAATTATCCGGAATTACTTTAAATAATTCAAGACAGTCGCCATTAATGATTTTATTCAAATATTTTTTTATCATTTTTTTAATATCTTATTAAGAAATATTTCAAATCTTTTTAGCTCTTCATGGTGAAATGTAAAAACATCTTCATATGCAGATACCATTCTCTTCAAATCTCCCTTTCTAACATACCAGCCAATTCCATCAATAAAACCGATAAAAGTCGCTTTCGGATAATGTTGTTTGATTAAAGTATCAATAGAAATTTCAGTCTTAGATTTATCACCTTGACCAGAAGAAGTTGTTGCTAAAAAAGAACATTCTGCAATAATTAATGGATTCTTCTTATTAGGTATTATAAAATCCATTGTGCGCTTATTATCAGGAGCATTGTCAATTAATTCTCTTAAATCACCAGTTTCAAAGGTAACTCCCAATTTCTCGAGTATTGAAGCTATCACAGTTTCCGGATTATTTTCTTTCTTTCCCGAGTAACTACCCTTTTCTTTATACCGAATTAAGGTATCTATAAGTTCGGGAATTTCGAACTTCAATTTTGAAATACTCAACTTTTTTAATTCAAAGAGGGGAATTGTATTAGCCAGAAAAGGTATAGAGGCACCTTCAAAGAAAATATTAATGAGTCCTTTTCGGAAAAAGGAATTACTTTGTATTAGTTTAAGAATTGCATCATCTGACCACTCCTTAATATTATCAGGACTTTTCTCATTATACCATTTTTCTTTGAAGACAAGTTTATTAAGTTCCGGATCATCAACAATCCTAATAATTGTAGTTAATCTTTTTAAATACTCATTAGAGAAACCTGTTAAAGCCAACAATGCTCTTAGACCATTTTTTTTCTCTGTTAATAACCATTCAAAGATATGTTTCTTCAATCCTTCTGTTTTAATTTTGTTCTGAACTATTAGTAGCGTTTCTTTTAAAGAATTGATGTAGCTCTCGTAGTTTTCTTCAAACCTAGGATTAAAGAAATAGAAAGTGTTCTTTTGAATGACCGTGGCAATTTTTTGGTTTATGCTCTTTATCATGTTATTGTTTTTTAAATATTAATACATATTCTTCTTTCATAGTATTTCTCATGCCTTTTATTGGTTTCAAAATACTTTTTACCAACGTCATACAATATTTTTTTGCTGAAGAAATAACAGTTTCCTCTAATCTAATGCCATCAGTTTGATTAGTATTTGAACCTATAATTAAAACGAAGTTTTTATCCTTTTTCAGAATTCTTGAAACTTGAAAACAAAAAGTATCCATATCTGAGAAATAATTTTCAAGTTTTTGTTTTTTTGTTTTTCCTTTAAGGCCAATAAGTCTGTTTTTCAACTCGGTTGTTTCATAACCCAAAAATTCTAATTGATCTTTGTCATTTTCGACATAATCAATTGCGAAGGAATAAGGGGGAGATGTGATCACGCAGTCAATTGAATTATTATCCAAATTAATATTTAACGCATCCGAGTCGGACAAAACATCAAGATCACCAATTCTACGCTGGTCATAATATTTATTTGATAAAAACGATTTAACAGTCTCAATATATCTATGTAAAACTTTATCAAATAATTGTTCGTGATTTGATTTTACAACTCTTTTTGAATAACCTAATGCATCTAAGAATGCTAAAAATGCTAGGTTATAGACTTTGATTTTATTATTGTCCCCAATTTTATTTATTCGGTTAAGAACATTACCCTGTTTGAAAAAATCGAATAATTTCTTTTTATTAATATTTATTTTTTCAAATAACTGTGTGTCAATGGTTAAGGCTTGGTATTTTGTTTTTATCATGAACTGACAAAATGGACTAACATCAATCGCAAAAGAATCAATGCCAAGCAAAGCTGCTTCAATATTTGTCGTACCACTTCCAGCCATAGGGTCTAAAATTGTCTCACCATTTTGAATATTTAAAATATTTATTAATCCTTTTATTAATTGAGGATGAAATTTACCTCTGTAAGGAAATAATCCATGAGTAGCATAACCTGTTGAAAAACGCCCTTCTTCAAAATATGCTTTTGTAATTAATGACCTGTCAGCATGAACTTTATCTGAATTGTTAGAATATAATAAATAGTGAGTTGAGAATTCTTTATTTATTGACTTTATATATGCGGTTCTTTCTAAAAGCTGTGCGTTAGATAAACACTTATATTCAAGATACGCTAATTCCAGTTCAAATAATTCATGGACATTTGGTAATAGTTCAACTTTGTTTCCAAATGCTTCAGTAATAAAAGATTTTTCACTAAAAATATCACTCATAGTAATGCAAAAATAATAAAATATTTTGATCTTTCATTAATGTTTATTCTTAGGATTTATTAAAGCATAAATAAGCGTTTTACATTTCTTTCAGTGATATTCTTTTGGGGTTTGTATTTGATAAATATTCGTATTTAGAATCATTTTTTTGTAAAAGTTAACAATAGAAGGTCCATTTATTGAAGAGTTAAAATCCTCGGGTATAGTGATCATATAATCCTCTACCAAGAGGTTGTAGTGATTAATTGAGGGAAGAAGAATATCAAATATTTGAATTAGGATTTGTAGAATTATAGGATTATAAAAGATTGGAAATAGTGAACAGTGAATGGATGATTGACTGAATGATTGTATGAGTGAAGACAGAATCCGCCCCAGCAGAAGAGGACGGAAAAAAGTTGATTTGTTTATTTGTTCCCGCAAGCGGGACAGGTGAGGGGTTAATCTGCCTGCCCCGTGAAGCGGGGTGGGAATCTGTGTGTAATCTGTGAGAATCTGTGGTTAAGAGCTGGCAATCGCCGGAGGAAGAGGCAGAGGTGAACAGTGAACAGTCATTTGGCTGCGCCGTCATTTATAGTCATTAATAGTCATTTATTGTAAAACAATCTTATAAAGTTTTTCTCTGTGGACTCTGTGTGAAACTCTGCGTTCCGCCGCAGGCGGATTGCGAAAAACTCTGCGTACTCGGCGGTTAAAAGCATGCATTTGCCGAAGGTAGAGTCAAAGGTGAGCAGTAAACAGTCATTTGGCTTCACTGCTAATTATGCTCTTTACAACTCAATTATTGCTACTAGCAACTATTAACAATCATCACCTAAGTGTCGGGTTCGCTGACAAAACTTTTGTCAGCACTTTAGCTCCGTTCTGCTCCCGTTCTGATCCCGTTTTCAGCCCGTTTTCAACACTTTTTTTTTCGTGCGTGTACATATGCGCACTACTTTTTTCCCCATTTTGTCATGCTGACAAAAAAAATACCCCTACTCCATATATATATTACATATTTTTTATTTTTTTATATATTAAGATAAGGGAAAAATACTAAAAAACCCGACACTCGCTCGTAACTCCTTTATTTGTAATAACTTAGTGCTGCCAAAACTGCCCAAAACTTTTGTCAGCATTTTGTCTCTACCCGACACTTACAGAATAGTGTTAAAAGTTGCCAACTGACACGGATTATTGACTTTCTAAACCCTTTCCACCTATTTATCCTTTTTCTCCGGCGATTGATACCTCATGACTACTCCGACTGAGTCGGAATAACTCCGCCGCAGCAGGCTGTTGCAATGAGTACTTTCATTCACAGTGATTGTTTTTACTTGGCGTTCCGCCGCAGGCGGATTGCGATCCGACCGAGTCGGATTGCGTACTTAGCGTTTAAGAGCTGATTTTCGCTTAGAATACTCCCTTGTAACTAAGAAATTATAGAAATTTATACCTGAGCAAAATATTCTTTCTTCACTGCAACACCCTGCGCAGGTGGATTACCTTTACCTCTACATCTCCCTTGATTTCCCCCGTTACAAACGTTACAAACGTTATAAACGTTACAAACGAATTAACCCCTCGCCTGTCCCGCTTTCGGGAACATTTCAACCCCCTTTCTCCTTCGAATTTCCGTTTTGAAAATTTTTTTTATTTTTTTCTTGACAATTTCATTAAAAATATTTATTTTTAAGTTAGTAATATTAATAAATTTTATTTTGGGAGTTATCAATTATGTTAAACGTCATTGGAGGGTATGGGATTTTTGGTCTGAGTGGTGTAACCGGAAAGGGCTGGCTGTGTTCTTCTCTGAATGCAACCGGAGGACTTTCTTCATCTCTGTTCGGGGTATTCTTTTTCTTCTCCCACTTCCTCTGTTTTTTGCTTCCTGTTTCGTATTTTTGCAGTGATATTTATTTTATAATGATCTGTGAGTTGTTTGTATGAAATTTTTATTTTTCCTTTTGTTCGTTTCCCTTTTTACGCTCTCTTTCCCTCAGTCCAAACGCCCCCTTGCGCCTGAAGACCTGTGGAATATGAAACGCCCCTCTGCTCTGCAGATCTCCCCCGACGGGAATTTCGCCTCCTATGTACTTACTGAGTTTAATATCTCCGAAAATAAAGGGTATAGCGATATTTATGTTCTCGACCTGAAATCGAATGTCCCCCTCCGCCTTACTACCGCTAAAGCCGGGGACGCTGCCCCCGTCTGGTCCCCCGATAGCAAACGGATCGCTTTCCTTTCTAAACGGGAGGATGATGAGAAACCTCAGCTTTATATCATCAGCATCCACGGCGGCGAGGCGGTCAGGTTTACTAATCTCCCGACCGGGCTCTCTTCGGTTAAATGGTTCCCCGATGGCTCCGCTGTCGCTTTCGCTTCCAATACTCTCCCCGGTATCGCCTCCCCGGATGAGCTTCATAAGGAACTGAAAAAACGAAAGGATAATAAGGTTACTGCAAAAACCACCGAAAACAGGTTCTACCGCTACTGGGATAACTGGCTTACTGACGGCTTCGTTACTCATCTTTTCAGACTTGATCTTGAATCTAAAAAGCTGACTGACCTTACTCCCGGTAATGAGGCGATCCTTTCTTACTCCGGCGGCGCTGATTATGATATCTCCCCCGATGGAAAGTTTATTGCCCTCTCGGCTAATGTTACTCCCCCCCCTTATACGAAACCACTCAATTTTGACCTTTTCCTCCTCCCGACCGATGGCTCGGGTATTATGAAGAATATTACCCCGGAAAATCTTTCGGACGATAACTCCCCCCTCTTTAGTGAGGACGGCGGCTCGCTCCTTTATTCTTATACTCTAAAAACGGACGTGATTGCGGAGAATTCCAAGCTTATGCGGTATGATATTGCTTCCGGAATGAAAACGGCACTTACTGCCTCTTATGATTATTCGGTTTCCGCTTTCCTGGTCCCGAAGGGGAAACGGTCAGTGTTTTTCACGGCTGAAAGTAACGCGCAGTCCGCGGTCTTCTCCATTGACCCCGATGGCAAAAATCTGAAGAAGCTCTGCGAAGAAGGGACTATATCCGCACTTAACGCCGGCAGGGAAATGCTTTATTTCATTCACCAGGATTTTACCAGTCCCCCTTATATTGCCGGAATTGACTATGCGGGGGGAAAGCTCCGGAAGCTTCTCGCTTTTAACGATGCCCTGCTGGACAGTATTTCTTTCGGCAGGTATGAATCTGTTGTATTCAAAGGGGCAGGGGATGACCCGGTGCAGATGTGGGTGCTTTATCCCCCGGACTTCGACCCGGCTAAAAAGTACCCCCTCGTCCATATTATCCACGGCGGTCCCCTCGGCGCTTCCGCTAATTATTTCCACTTCCGATGGAATGCCCAGATGTTCGCCGCTATGGAGTATGTTATCGCAGAGGTTAATTTCCACGGCTCCTCCGGCTTCGGGGAGAAGTTCGCTCAGTCGCTTAAAGGGGCTCAGGCGGAGTCCCCTTTCCTGGATGTGATGCTCGCTACCGATTACCTCATAAACAAGTATGATTTTATTGACTCCGCTAAAATCGGCGCGGCAGGGGGGAGTTACGGCGGCTACCTGGTTAACTGGATTGCCGGACATACCGATCGCTTTTCCGCTCTTATCTCCCACGCAGGCGTCTATAACCTGATGGGACAGTTTGCAAGCGATATGACTCACTTCCGCGAAATCTCCTACGGCGGATCCCCCTGGAATAATCCCGCTGCGGTGATGTCTATGAGTCCCGCTCAGTTTGCGGAGAATTTTAATACCCCGATGATGATTGTCCACGGCGAGAAGGATTACCGCGTGGTGGTTACTCAGGGGCTTGAATTGTACGGCGTACTCCGGGGTAAGGGCGTCCCCTCCCGGCTGGTTTATTTCCCGGATGAGAATCACTGGGTCCTTTCTCCTCAGAATTCCATATTCTGGTATAAGGAGTTCAATGCGTGGCTTGACAGATGGCTTAAATGATGTTTAACTAAGGAGAAATATTATGAAATACAGAAAATTCGGTAAGACTGACCTTATGGTTTCGGAGGTCGGCTTCGGAGCCTGGGGAATTGGCGGTCCCACTATGGCTGGAAATATCCCTATCGGCTGGGGGGAAGTGAATGACGATGACTCGCTTGCGGCAATCAATAAATCTTTTGACCTTGGCGTGAATTTCTTCGATACCGCCGATTTCTACGGGCTGGGTCACAGCGAGGAGATTCTTGCAAAGGCTTTCGGAAACCGGTGGAACGATGTTGTGCTGGCTACAAAGGTGGGGCACCGCCTCGCTCCGGATGCCTCCATTTATCTTGATTATTCGAAAAAGTATATTATCGAGGCGTGCGAAAAGAGCCTCCGCCGCCTTCAGCGCGATACTATTGACCTTTATCAGCTCCACTCCGCCAGGATGCAGCATCTGGAACAGGGGGAGTGTATCGAGGCGATGGAATTGCTGCAACAACAGGGGAAGATAAGATACTGGGGCATTTCTCTTAATACTTTTGAACCGCTTGCTGAGGCGGAGTTCTTTGTGAAGAATAATATTGGTCACGCTTTCCAGCTGGTCTTTAATATTATTAACCAGCGCGCGCTTAAAAGGGTTATCCCACTTGCAGAGGAGAATAACTTCGGGGTGATCGCCAGAATGCCCCTCCAGTTCGGTCTGCTTACGGGTAAGTTTACCCGCAATACTACCTTCGGAACCAACGACCACCGCAGCTTCCGGCTTACTCCGGAGCTGATGGGCATCTCCCTCGATGCGCTGGACCGCGTCTGGGAGATTGCGGATAAATATAAAGTCCCGAAAACTACTTTCGCAATTTCTTACGTCCTCCATTATTCCGGCGTTTCCACCGCTATCACCGGTATAAAGAATGTTCACCAGGCAGCGGAGAATCTCCGCGATGTTATTGACATCTCTAAAGAGGATATTTTAGAATTGGAAAATTATTATGACTCAACCCTTTCAAAAATTGTGGAGGCATACAGAAATGCAGGCTAATTATAAAATCAGATTGTCCGTTTTCTTTCTTTTTTCTCTTTTCCTTTTCGCTCCCTGCCTGCTTGCAGAGGAGTCTTCCTGGATCAGGATTAACCAGCTGGGCTATCTCCCTAATTCGGTTAAAGCCGCCGTCCTTGTCTCGAAGGAAAATCCCGAGGTTGAACATTTCGTCCTGAAGGATGCCGCTACCGGCGATATCGCCTGGTATTCCACGGATATAAAACGTTTCGGAAAATGGGGTCCCTTTCAATCCGGATTCCGACTCGACTTTACGGCTTTTAATCTGCCGGGGACCTACTTTGTCGAGTGCGGCTCCTTCCGGTCCCCCGGCTTCGTTATCGGAAATCACGTTTATGACGGGACTGCCGACTTCCTCCTTAATTATATGCGGCAGCAGCGATGCGGTTATAATCCCTTTATTGACGATTCCTGCCACACGCACGATGGCTTTATTATTTATCATCCCGATCCGCAGAAGGATTCTACCTACATTGACGCACGCGGCGGCTGGCACGATGCCTCCGATTACCTCCAGTATGTTACTACCTCCGCAAATGCGGTCTTCCAGATGCTCTTTGCTTACCAGCAGAACCCCGGCTCTTTCAGGGACCTTTACGATGCCAATGGAAGAAAAGGTCCTAACGGAATCCCCGATATTCTCGACGAGGCTAAGTGGGGGCTCGACTGGCTGGTAAGGATGAATCCCGAAAAGGATGTTATGTATAACCAGCTCGCGGATGACCGCGACCACGCCGGCTTCCGGCTCCCTAATCTCGATACTACTTCCTATAACGGCTTCGACCTCCGCCGACCGGTTTATTACTGCACGGGAAAACCTCAGGGTATTTCCAAATATAAGAATAATTCCACCGGCATTGCCTCAACCGCCGGAAAATATGCCTCCGCTTTCGCCCTCGGCTCCCAGCTGCTCGCTAAATTTTACCCCGATTTTGCCAGACAGATATGGCAGAAGGCTATCGAGGCTTACGACTTTGGTCTCCGTAATCCCGGCGTCTGCCAGACTGCCCCGGGTAAAGCCCCCTACTATTACGAGGAGGATAACTGGGCAGACGATATGGAACTCGCCGCTTTTCAGATGTTTGCCATCACCGGTAATTCCGCCCACTTTGCCGAGGCTTACGAATACGGCAGGTCCGAACCGGTTACTCTCTGGATGGGGGCTGATACAGCCAGCCATTACCAGTATTATCCTTTCGTTAATCTTGGTCATTATTACCTCGCTTATGAAAATCCTTCCGGCGGTAGACTCTTCAGGGAACTGATGGAAGAGGGACTGGAAAAAATTTATCTGCGCGGTAAGGATAATCCCTTCCTTATCGGCATCCCCTTTATCTGGTGCTCCAATAACCTCGTAGCCGCCGCGCTTACCCAGGCACGCCTTTATCACGACCTCACAAAGGAAAAAACTTACCTTGAGATGGAAGCCGCCCTAAGGGACTGGCTGTTCGGCTGTAATCCCTGGGGCACTTCGATGATTATCGGTCTCCCGCAAAACGGTGTTTTCCCGAAGGATCCCCACTCCGCTCTTACTCACTTTATGGGCTGGGAGCTTAGCGGCGGTCTCGTAGATGGTCCCGTCTATGGCTCCATATTCAGCCGGCTTATCGGCATTACTATCTATAACGGTGATGAGTTCGCACCTTTCCAGTCGGACCTCGTGGTCTATCACGATGACTATGGCGACTACTCAACTAATGAACCGACGATGGATGGTACCGCTAGTCTTTCTTACTACCTCAGCTCCCTCGAAGCGCTCGGTAAAAAGTCCGGAATTATCCAAAAGGATGTTTACGACCGGGGGGGAATTATCCGTAGGGATACTTCCAAAAGGGAAATCTACCTCGCCTTTACCGGCGGCGATTTCTTCGACGGCGGCGTGATGATTTCAAATACTCTCAGAAATCTCAATGTGAAAGCTAATTTCTTTTTCACCGGCGACCTCTACCGCAACCGCCTCTTCGGCACTGTTATCCGCTCACTCGTTAAGGACGGGCACTACCTTGGCGCTCATTCGGATAAACACCTCCTTTATGCCGACTGGTCCGACCGGAATAAAACTCTCGTTACCAAAGAGGAGTTTATGTCCGACCTGGAGGCTAATTATTCGGAGATGGAACGCTTCGGAATTGCTAAGGGGGATGCGGAGTTTTTTATGCCCCCTTATGAATGGTATAATGAGGAGATTGCAGAATGGACCGCCGAAGCCGGGCTTAAACTGGTTAACTTTACCCCCGGCACTCTCTCAAATGCCGACTATACCACCCCGGATATGGGGGAAAAATATGTCAGCTCCGATTCGATCTATAACCGGATTCTCGGTTACGAACAGAAGGACCCCAATGGTCTTAACGGGTTTATTCTCCTGCTCCATATCGGCACCGATCCCGCAAGGACGGATAAGTTCTACTATAAGCTGCACGAGCTGATTAATGAACTCTCAGCCCGCGGTTACTCTTTCAGAAGATTCGGCGATTAACCGGAATGCGGTTTTATTTTCGTAAATTTGATATTATCATTTTGGAATTTTTTGAGTGAAATGAAAAAGAAAATTGTTATACTTGGCGCGGGAATTTCCGGACTGACCACCGCTCACTGGCTGGCTAAGGAGAACTGCGATATTACCATCCTCGAAAAACGGAGTATCGTCGGCGGCTCAATGGAAAGTACCCCTGTTAAGGGAATGCTCTTCGACCGCGGTCCTAACAGCGGGTTGGAAACTACTCCCCTCGTACGCCGGCTTGTGGAGGATCTCAACCTTTCCGCTAAATTCCTTTACGCCACTAAAAAGGGGAATAAAAGATATATCCTCCGGAATGGCACGCTCCATCCCCTCCCTATGGGGGGGTCCGCTTTCCTTAAAACAAAACTTTTCTCCCCTAAAGCAAAATTAAGACTCCTCGCCGAACCTTTTATCGGCAGGTCGCAGGATGGCTGGTACCAGAGCGTTGCCCGCTTCGTGGAAAGAAGACTCGGAAGGGAGTTCCTCGATTATGCAATCAATCCCTTCGTCGCCGGCGTCTATGCGGGTAAACCGGAGGAGCTGAGTGTTAAATCGGCTTTCCCAAAACTTTATGCCCTGGAGGAAAAGTACGGCGGACTGATTGTAGGCACTGTCCGCTCCATACGCGAAAGAAAGAAACGCACAGAGGTGGCAAAACAGAGCGCTAAAATGTTCTCCTTCACTGAGGGTATGCAGGCACTTCCGCTCGCTATCTATGAAAGGATGAAGAATAATATCATCCTTGACGCTGAGGTGACTTCGGTTGAAAAAACCGCTTCCGGCTACTCGGTTCATTACTCCGCAAACGGCGAAAACAAAACTATTGAAACTGATATACTCCTGTCAACTATCCAGGCGTTTGAACTCTCCGGTATTGTCAGCGGTCTCGATCCCGAACTTGCCAACCGCCTTAACTCAATTTACCATCCCCCGGTTATGGTCCTCTTCCTTGTCTATAAAACCGCTGATATTCGCCAGCCGCTCGACGGCTTCGGCTTCCTTATTCCGGAAAAGGAGAAACGCGCTTTCCTCGGTGCTCTCTGGAGCTCGGTGATCTTTGAGGACCGCACCCCGGATGACCTTGCCTCCTTTACTCTCTTTATCGGCGGATCCAGAAATGCGGACGTTTTTGCTTATCCGCAGGATCAGATTATCGGCAACGCAATAAAAGAGTTTAATGAAATTATGGGAATATCTGCTGATCCGGAAATTGTTGACCACCGCTTCTGGTCTAAATCCATTCCCCAGTATAACCTCGGCTATGTTGAACACGAGAATTATTTCGACCGGTTCGAGGAAATCAATAAGGGATTCTTCCTCAGCGGCAATTACCGCGGGGGCATCTCCGTGGGGGACTGCATTAAGAATTCCGAGGTGGTATTTAATAAGATTAAAAAATATATAACTGAAAATAAATGAGGTGAAAATGGCTTTATACCCGGCTAAAAGATTAAGAAGACTCCGCTATAATCCGCTCGTGCGGAATATGGTGCGCGAAACACAGCTTTCTAAAAATGATTTTATCTATCCCCTGTTTGCTGTCGAAGGGGAGAAGATTAAAAACCCCATTAAATCAATGCCCGGCAACTTCCAGCTGTCCGTTGATAATCTGGTTGAGGAATGCCGTGAGGTTGCCGCACTCGGTATTCCCGCGGTTATCCTCTTCGGCATACCGAAACACAAGGATGAGGTCGGCTCCGAGGCTTATAACCCCAACGGCATTATCCAGCAGGCTGTCCGCGCAATAAAAACCAGTGTTAAAAACCTGCTTGTGATTACCGACGTCTGCCTTTGCGAATATACTTCCCACGGTCACTGCGGCGTTCTTAACGGCGAAGAGGTGATGAACGACGAAACTGTTTCTCTCCTTGCAAAGGAGGCTGTGTCCCACGCGGAAGCAGGAGCGGACGTTATCGCCCCCTCCGATATGATGGACGGCAGGGTGTTTGCTATCCGTAAAGCGCTTGACTATAAGGGCTTTTCGAAAATCCCCATTATGAGCTACGCCGCCAAGTATGCTTCCGGCTATTACGGTCCCTTCCGCGATGCGGCTGAGTCCACCCCCGCTTTCGGTGACCGCCGTTCTCACCAGATGGATGTTGCTAACTCCAATGAGGCTTTACGCGAGGTTGAGTCCGATATCGAGGAGGGCGCCGATATCGTTATGGTTAAACCCGCCGGTCCTTATCTCGATATTATCTACCGCGTTAAGCAGCAGTTCGGTCTCCCTACCGCCGCTTACCAGGTAAGCGGTGAGTTCGCTATGATTAAAGCAGCCGGCGCGAACGGCTGGATTGACGAGGAAAGGGTTATGATGGAATCGCTTACCGCTATCAAACGCGCAGGCGCCGATATGATCCTTACTTATTTCGCAAAGGATGCGGCAAGATTTCTCGATAAAAATAAATAATTTACTTTATGAAAATAGCATTTGTTGGTTCGGAAGTTTATCCGTTCGCTAAAACAGGCGGTCTCGGGGACGTGCTGGGTTCCCTCCCTAAAGCCATTCAGAAACTCGGCAATGATGTTAGGGTATTTCTTCCTAAATATTCTGTCGTCGAAAACGACCGCTTTGATCTTAGCTACTGCTGGAATATCGGGGAAATTGAGGTGCGCGTTTACGGTTATACCCATATCGTGAACGTTTACGAAACTACCCTCCCTAATTCCCCGGTTATGATTTATTTCGTTGACTACCCCCCTTTCTTCCACCGCTACAACCTTTACACCAACGACCACGACGAGGACGAGCGCTTTATCCTTTTCCAGAAAGCGGTGATTCAGATTCTTCAGAAAATGAACTGGTACCCGGATATCCTTCACTGCAACGACTGGCAGACGGGTCTGATCCCCCTCTTCCTAAAGGATAATTATTCCTGGGATGAGAAATTTGCCAAAACCGCCTCCGTGATGACTATTCATAATATCGGATACCAGGGAAGATTCCCTAAGGAATCGCTTTATAAGGCGGAAATAAATCCCGACCTCTTCTACGAGAACAGCCCCATAGAGGTCTGGGGGAGCGTCTGCTTCCTTAAGGCCGGGCTTATGTACGCCGATGTTATCACCACCGTGAGCAAAACTTATGCGAAGGAGGTTATGACTCCCCACTTTGGCGAAGGGCTTGACGGTGTCCTTCGGTTCCGGGAGGACGATTTCTACGGGATTCTTAACGGCGTCGATTATTCCGTATGGGATGCTTCGAAGGATAAGCATATCCCCTATCATTACTCCCCGGATGATCTTGGCGGAAAATACAAGAATAAGGAGTACCTGATTAAATATGCCAAACTCCCCTACCGTGAAGATGTTCCCCTCGTCGGCGTTATTTCCCGGCTTGTGGAGCAGAAGGGATTTGATGTCTTCGCCGCCGCGGCTTACGAACTCCTTTCCATTGATGTACAGTGGATAGTGCTCGGCTCGGGGGAAAAACAGTTTGAGGATTTCTTTCGCGCACTTCAGTATTCCTACCCTGATAAGGTATATGCATATATCGGCTACAGCAACGAGATGTCCCACCTGATTGAGGCGGCTTCCGATATCTTCTTTATGCCCTCAAGATACGAGCCGTGCGGTCTGAATCAGATCTATAGTCTCCGCTATGGCACGATCCCAGTTGTCCGGAAAACCGGCGGTCTGGCAGATACGGTGCGCGACTGGGATGAGTTTGCGGCTAAGGGACTTGATACCGGCACCGGCTTCTCGTTCAACGATCTTGACCCCTATGCACTCTCTTCAACTATGTCAAGGGCGGTTTCTAAATACCACGACAAGCAGGTCTGGAATAAGATAATCCAAAACGGAATGAAGGAGGATTTCAGCTGGGAACTTTCCGCTTCCGGTTATATGGAAGTCTATAAAAAGGCACTCGCTAAAAAATAGTTTCTATTTCCGCTCTTTCCGGAATAGCGAGAGTCCGCCGAATCCGCTGATGATTGCCATATAGAAACCAAAGTCGTACCACCAGCCGCTGTTGTTGACTTCGTAAATCCTTACTCCGTCCTGGAACAGCCCGATTATCAGGGATATGGGGGCTATCCACCCGTGCCATATTCCCCAGAAGAATCCTGCCGTGTTTTCCTGCGTGTAGCTCCCGTCCCCCGGAAGGCATCCGCTTAATAACACCGCCGCAAGGACCAGCCCCGCAATCACATATGTTTTCTTTTTCATAACTTCACTCTTATTTTATAAGGTTCATTTTTATTGTCTTTATGTAATCCCCCGCGCGCATAGTGCAGAAGTATATTCCGCTCGATAAACCCATTGCGTCAAATCTTATCCGGTACTCCCCCTTCTCCTGCACTCCGTTTACAGCCGTTTTTATTTCCCTCCCTAAAATATCGTGTATCCTTATGCTTACAAAACCGTCTTTGGGAAGGGAATATTTTATTACCGTCAGCGGATTGAACGGATTAGGATAGTTCTGGTGCAGTTCAGATTTCTCCGGCATTTCCCCCCCTTGGATTCCCTCCGCACCGGATATGAACGCCCATTCGGTTTTTACCGCGTCCGCAATGACTATCCCGTCGGCTTGATTTGTAAGACTTATGCTCAGCGGGATTGTTTCGCTTGAACGGAAATTACCCAGCACATTGAATGTCCCCCCTCTTTCTTTTTGGTTTACCCGCACTGTGTCCTCCCCGTCCGCATGCCGGATTATGTATGGTGCGTTCCCCGCACGGTTGGAATGCTGGCTCCACAGTGCACTCACTGTGTAATACCCCGCATTTGCCGGTGCCGGCGTCCAGGTTGCCTTGCTTTCTCCCCCTCCTGCCGTGCTGTAATGATAGTACGCTCCCCACCTGTCGGGCTGTGAATTTGAGATGATCCAGTTCCCCGTGAATGAGAATCCCGCCCCCTGTATGTCGTCAATGATTTCCGATGTGTAGTTGTTCCCCTTGTCCACTACCACCCGCACTTCCGAAAAATTGTGGTGCCCCGATGATGAGTATGCCGCAATCCTGAGTACGTAAAATCCGTCCTCCAGTCCGGCAAGCGGAAGGGGGAGATTGTACGGCTCTGTTGTAACTGCGGATATCTCCCGGTTGTTCATTAATAATTTCACGCTGTCAGTCCCCGCATCGCAGATAATTTCCGCACTCACCTGCCCGTCCCCCCTCAGCACTGTGTCCTGCGGTACGTTTAGTATCCTTACAAGCGGTACGTTCCTGAAAACATCCGACCGGAAATATGCCGGCTGGCTGATAATTTTATAATGGTTAAGCACCTGCTGGTTTTCCGCCAGCGAGTAGTTGCAGCCGTTCTGGGTTAATGTGTTTGCGCTGAACCAGCATATTGCCTTCACCTTCGGGAACTGGCTCTGCACGTTCCGGTAAAGGGAATCCATCTGCGCTATTGCGTACTGCGTGCAGTCCTGCGGCGGATTTACCCTGGTGGAATAATGGGTCGCCGCCCATTCGCATATCATTACCGGCTTCCGGCTTGCGTAGGTGTCGTAAACCACCCGCAGTTTTTCCCGCGGATCTTTTCTTTCCGGCGTTCCGTTTTCGTAAAAATAAACTCCGTAAAAATCTATCCCCACCCAGTCCGTATATTCGTCCCCGGGGTAATATCCGTGGATGTCGTACAGCGGATTCCCCGGTACATGCGGAATGTCGTTCGGCGCCCATACCATCGCAACGTTCGGGGCTTCCTCTTTCATTATCCCTGCGATTAACCGGAATTTTTCTTTGTACAGCTCCGGGTTTCCGTGCCAAGCCACCCAGTTTCCGTTCATCTCGCATGCCCATCTCAGCAGTATCGGTGCGCCGCTTTCCCGTGCGTCCCGCGCCCACTTACGTATGTATTCCCCGTCCTCCACTGCGCTCAGCCCCCCGTTCGGCTCGAATGCTATCTGCACTGCGTTACCCCCGGAGGCGTAATAATTCACCCACTCCGCCGGAAATGGCTGCCCCCATCCGGTATAGGAGAAATAAACCGAGTGGTCCTTGCTGGTCAGCTGTTCAAACTGCCCCATATCCCCCTGCACAACCGGGTCGTTCACAATGAATGCCCCTATGTAACACCCCTCCGGCGGTACATGCTTCCCCTGTGAAAAGATGCCTGACGTGACGCAGATTAACAGCGCGATTGTATAACTTGTAAATTTCATACGTAAAGTTAAATAATCCGCCCCTTTTTTTTACCCCTTTTCTCGGATTTCTGTTTTATTTTTTTTGGAAAATCAATTATATTCTCTCGTTGTTTTTTTAATATTTTATACCCAAAAATACTTTCTTAAATTTCCAGGAGACCTAAATGATTAAACTTTTTCTTCCTTTTATGCTTCTGCTGCTCTCTGCCTGCGCACTTGCCCAGGTGCAGCTTCAGTTTATTACCACCAATGCGTACGGCAATAATCTCTATATTGACAATCTTCAGATCGGCACAAAGTTCAATCAGGATGTTGCGGTTGTTTCAATTAACAATATTTTCCCGGATACGAATTACACAATCGGATCAGCCCCTTTTACCCTGGCTCCGAAGGTCACACTCCTCAATCTGGGAGTGGAGGGAATTACGGCTTCCTTCGATGTGGTTATGGTTGTTTCCCCCGGCGGATACACCAGCACGAAATCCGTCAGCTCCCTTGCTGCCGGCGAGTCCCGCGAGGTGATTTTTGATAACCTGACTATTACTCCCGGACAACCGGTGAATATTACCGTAACTTCTGATTTCCAGGGCGATCAGAATCCGGCTAACAATTCTCTCTCTCAGTTTTCCGCCTACTTCCCCGGTGTCAAACGGAATCTCCTGCTTGAGGAATTTACCAGTTCCACCTGTTCCCCGTGCGCTTCAAATAATCCGGCTATCGATGCTTTCGTTTCCGCACGATTTGATTCAATGACCGCAATTAAATATCATATGAACTGGCCTTCCCCCGGAAATGATCCGATGTACCACTACAACCCGGCTCAGAATAACGAACGCAGAAATTACTACTCAGTCCAGGGAGTACCGGATGTGATTATGGATGGAACGGTCTCTCCTTCCTATCCCTACAGCTCCCCGGCAAGCTTGCCCGATGCCTACTACCCCCGCACCGCGACCCCTTCACCAATCAGTATGAACGTGGTTAATACCCGCATCGGTCCGGACTCCATCAGATCACTGGTTAGTTATCAGATCCTTTCTCCCCTCCCCCTCGGTAATTACTTCCTGCGGGTGATGGCGGTTGAAAGACATATTAAATACTCATCCGCCCCGGGCTCCAACGGCGAGAGGGATTTCTACGATGTATTCAGACGCGGTTTTCCTTCAATGCAGGGAACTCCCATTCCCGCTTCCGTTGGCTCTTACCAGTTTACTATAACTTTTCCGGTTGATAAAGCGGTTTGGGTGGACTCGATGATTTATACCGCCGCCTTTATCCAGAACGACCTGACTAAGGAAGTGATGAACAGTGCTAAATCAAGAAATTATGCCGAGGCGCTTACGCTGGTTAAATCCGAAAGCACTCCGGTTATGAAAAAAGCTCTGAACAGTGATATTTTGCATCAGGAAAACAACTCCGTGCTGATTAATCCTGAATCGGTTAATTTGTCCGGCGTCTTTTTCTATAACCTCTTTGAGGGCTCTGTTCCTCCTCCGGGCTGGACGCTTAAAAATCCTGACGGCGGAATAACCTTCCGGTCTGTTAACGGCGTGAATGGTCCCTCGGTTGCCGGAAATAAAGCGATATTCCTTTCGTTTTATGACTATTCAGCATCCGGTCAGAAGGATACGCTTGTGACCAAAGTCTTCAGCGGTCTCCTTTCCTCGGATACGGTCAGGTTCGATTATGCCTATGCCCCTTACTCGGGCTCGTATCCCGACCGCCTTACTGTGAAACTTTCCACGGACGGGGGATTGACTTTCCCTTATACCGTTTTCGATAAAGCCGGGGCTACCCTCGCTACTACTACCTCAACAACGAATTCCTTCGTTCCAACTTCTCCCTCCCAGTGGCAGACTTATGCCTACGCTCTCGATATGATTGTTCCGGTTGAGTTGAATTCCTTCTCGGGCGTTGCCGATGGAAAAAACGTCCGGCTTGAATGGACTACTGCATCGGAGAAGAATAATCTCGGATTCGAAATCCAGAAAAAATTCAACAGTCAGTTTGTTACCGTCGGATTCGTTGAGGGAATGGGTACTTCCGCAACGGAAAATGTTTATTCTTTCGTTGATATGGATCTGCAGAACGGAAGTTATGCTTACCGGTTGCGACAGGTTGATTACAACGGCTCTTACGAGTTCTCGCAGCAGGTTGAAGTCGAGGTTGCAGGACTGAGTGGTTTTGCTCTCTCCCAGAACTATCCGAATCCCTTCAATCCAGAAACGGTTATTGCTTTCACTCTGCCGGAAAAATCGGCTGTGAAACTCGAGGTCTTCAACAGTATCGGGGAAAAGGTTGCGGAATTGTTTAACGGTAATAAGGAGGCGGGAAATCACAGGCTGGTCTTCAACGCTTCAAATCTGCCGTCGGGTATCTATCTCTACCGCCTCTCCGCCGGCGCTAATGTTCAGTCGAAAAAACTGCTTCTGCTTAAATAATCTTTTTCTGAAAGGGCGGACTTACCGCTCCGCCCTTGTTTTTCTGAAAGTGTCTTAAAAAGCAGAAATACTTTTTTTATATTGGTTCTTTTACATATTTTTATGTTGTTCTTTTATTTGTGGAATTATCAATTATTGAATAGAGTGTAGGAATATGGTTATTGTATTTATTTTCCTGATCGCCCCTCTCCTTTATTGTCCGTCTTCCGAAAAATCAAAAGTTGTGGTCACTATTGATGACCTTCCTTTTCAGGCAACCATTTCTTTGACTCCCAAAGAAAGGGATTTTATTTTTGAGCAGATATTTAATGCCTTAAAGAAGGACAATATTCAGGCGGTTTGCTTCGTCGTCGGAAACCAGGTGAAATTGCAGGACTGCAGCTACTTGAAAAAAGTTGTTGCCGATGGACATATATTGGCAAACCACACATTCAGCCATCCGTATTATAACAGCACTCCATTCGAAACATACAAAAAAGACATCGAGAAATGCTTTGGGGTCCTTAAACAGTACAATCTCAAACAGAAGTATTTCAGGTTTCCTTATCTTGTTGAAGGGAATACCCGTGAAAAATTTGATTCCGTTCACAATTACTTAAAGGCCGGGGGCATTATTCCGGTTCCGGTATCTCTTCCATGTTTTGACTACGAGTATAATCCCGGTTTCGAAATTGCTTACAGACATAAAGATATAAAAAAAATGGATGAGCTGGTTAAGGCTTATCTCGAACATACTAAGTCGGTCTATGTTAAAATAATTACTCTGGCAAAGAAGAAATCGGGAAGACCTGATCCCCCTCATATCGCTTTTTTTCATATAAATCTGTTGAACGCATACTGCATAACTGAACTTCTGAATATGTTCAGGGAACTGAATATGACTTTCGCATCAGTTGATACTGTCCTCAGGGAAAAAGAATTTGCCCGCCCCCACGTTTTTACGGGTACCGCCGGCTTAACGCATTATGAGAAGTATCACTTCAAATAATCCGGAAAGTCGTTCTCAATATCCCTGAACCATTTTGACTGCTTGTCTTTTTCCGATAATACCGGTGTCTGCACCTGCCAGTCAATTTTCAGATCTGGATCGTCGAATCTTATTCCCCTCTCGGATGCCTTGTCGTAATACGCCGTGCACTTGTATGAAAAGATTGCTGTCTCGGAAAGGACCGAGAAGCCGTGTGCAAATCCGGGGGGAATGTAGAGCATCAGATGGTTCTCCGAACTCAGCTCGAAGCTTTTGTACTCTCCGTAGGTCGGCGACGATGCCCTGATGTCCAGTGCTACATCCATTACCCTGCCGTTGAGCACCTGGCATAGTTTACCTTGCGCAAATTCCCCGACCTGATAATGGAGCCCCCTTATTGTGTTCCTTGTGGAGCGGGATATGTTGTCCTGCACAAAGCTCTCTGATATTCCCAGCTCCTCCAGCTGCTTCTTTTTATAAGATTCAAAGAAGTACCCGCGGTCATCATTGAACACCCGCGGTTCTATTAGTATTAATCCGTTTAAACAGCTTTCTATGATTTTCATTTTTCTGTAAGATTTAAATGTATGTTTTCCAGATAGGCTTTGTAATCGCACTTCGGCATCTTGTCCAGTATCTTCCTGAACTCATCCGGAGTAATAAAGCCCTTGGTCAGTGCGATTTCCTCGATGCATGCAACTTTCAGTCCCTGCCTGTCCTCTATTGCCCCGAAAAAGTTCGATGCCTGGAGCAGGGCAGCCGGCGTACCGGTATCCAGCCATGCAACCCCCCGTCCGATGATCTCCACGAAAAGCTCCCCCTTTTTCAGATATTCATTGTTCACATCCGTTATCTCGAGTTCCCCCCGGGGAGATGGTTTGAGGTTTTTCGAGATCTCCACCACCTGGTTGTCATATACATATAATCCCGGGATAGCGTAGTTCGACTTCGGCTGCTGCGGTTTCTCCGCAATGGAAAGCGCCTTTCCGCTCTTGTCAAATTCTACCACTCCGTATCTTTCCGGATCCGTTACCCTGTAAGCAAATACCGTTGCCCCTTTTTTGTTCTGCTCCAGTGCCTTGTAAAAGAAATCGAGATAACCGTAAAATATGTTGTCCCCGAGTATCAGGGTTACGTCATCCTTCCCTATGAACTCCTCCCCCAGGATGAACGATTCCGCTATCCCGTTGGGCGCTGCCTGCAGCTTGTAGCTTATCGAAAGTCCGAGCTGCGTGCCGTCCCCGAAAAGTTTCTTGTACATCGGGATGGTCTCTTCATTCGAAATGATCAGGATCTCCTTTATTCCCCCGAGCATCAGAATTGACAGGGGGAAGTAAATCAGGGGCTTGTCATAGATAAGTGTCAGTTGCTTGCTGTAAAGCTTCGAGACAGGATACATTCTTGATCCCGATCCCCCCGCTAAAATAATGCCTTTCATTCTTTTCTCCGTTTTTAATATTTTTGATTCTTATGCCAGTTCCACGCGTGAATTAAAATGTCGTCAAGGGAATACTCCGGTCTCCACCCCAGCACTTCCCCGGCTTTTTTATTATCCGCAACTAAAATTGCGGGATCCCCCTCCCGTCTTGGCGATATTACCCGGTTGATTTTTTTGTCCGTGATCATCTCCGCTCTTTCAATCACTTCTTTTACCGAATTACCATCCCCCGTTCCGAGATTTATGATCTCCGGCTTCCCCCCTCTTCTTAAATACTCCAGCGCAAGCAGGTGTGCCCTTCCAAGATCAAGTATGTGTATGTAGTCCCGGATGCACGTTCCGTCCTTCGTTTCGTAGTCATCTCCGAATATTGATATGCTGCTTCTCTTTCCCAGCGCGGTCTGCAGGATCAGTGGTATAAGATGCGGCTCAGGATCGTGGCTTTCTCCTGTTTCTCCGTCCGGCGCTGCTCCCGCAGCATTGAAATATCTTAGTGCTGCGTAATTTAGTCCGTACGCTTTCGAGTAATCGGCAAGCATCATTTCGATTATCTGTTTGGTCTTTGCATAGGGGTTGATCGGTTTGACGCTCTCCGATTCGGTTATCGGTATTCTGTCAGGATTCCCGTAAAGCGAACAAGTGGATGAAAATACAAAGTTCTTTACTCCGTGGTTTACTGCAAACTCAAGCAGGTTGTAACTCCCCACTACATTGTTCTGATAGTACATCAGGGGACTTTCAACCGATTCCCCCACATATGCAAAAGCCGCAAAGTGGACAACCGACTCAATCCGGTTTTCCGAAAATACCCGCCGGAGTTCTTCCCTGCTGAGCAGATCGGCTTCGGCGAACTTCACTCCGGGCGGAAGTGATTCCCTGTGCCCTCTCGAAAGATTATCGAGTACAATGATCTCCGCCCCCTCTTTTTTAAGCAGTCGTACAAAATGGGAGCCGATGTATCCGGCTCCTCCGGTTACCAGTACAGCCATCTGAAAATCACCTGTTCACCTTGATTACCAGACCTTCGCTCTCATTCTGAAGCCTGTCCAGTGCGGTCACAACGAAAACCATCCCCGTCTGTTCCCCTTCATTCCATTGGTGCTCAAAGCGCACTCTTTGTTTCTCTGTAATGTGCACGATCGCCCTTGGGTCATCCAGGTTGATTTCGCTTTCCGCCCCGAATTTGTAAATCACATATTTCGCCGCCTCCTCGCCGTCAGCTGCCGGCGCCGGTTTTTGCCACCACATGGTTATCGAGTTGCTGTCGGCTCTGAAATCCGCGGACAATACCTGGTTCGGCGGAACCTTGTCCTTCCAACTCATCAGCGGGACGAGCGCGGGATACTTGTAAAAATCGTTCTTCAGCGTATCGAGTAATCCTCCCGAATTGTTTGTTATCGCTCTCGAACTGAAATGCACTACCCCGTGAACATTATCAGTAACCCGGTTCAGCCTCAGCTGGTTTCCCAGCGTTGCGGGATCCCCCTTGAATCTTCTTCCTGTGAATTGGGATGAAAACAATCCGACATATAAATGCACATCCCTCGAAACTTCTGCCCACCAGGGGAGCAGCTTTTTGTACGGGGCTCTTGGGTGATCCATCTCCCAGTATAACTGCGGGTTTACATAGTCCACCGTTTTTTCTTTTATCCACGTCAGCGGATCACAGTATAAAACCGAGTACGAATCGAGTCCGCTTGTCCCCGCAAACTTGTTTTCAACTATTCCGAAAGGACTGATCCCAAACTTCACGTATGGCTTGACTTTTTTGATTTCGTCATTAATCATTGCCATTAGTGAATTGATATTGTCCCGTCTCCAGTCATCCACATTGTCAAACTTGCTTCCGTATTTTTCAAACGTCTCCTCATCCTCCGTGGAAACCTTCGGGGAATAAGGGTAAAAATAATCGTCAAAATGTATCCCGTCAATATCGTAATTGTTTAAAACGTCCTTCATCACGTTAAGCACATATTCCTTGACTTCGGGAATACCGGGATCCAGCATTTTGTATTTCCCGAAATCCAGTATCCATTCGGGATGTTTTACGCTTACGTGATTTTCATCGATTTCATAATCCCCCACATTCTTGACTGCGCGGTATGGATTGAACCATGCGTGGAGCTCCATCCCAAGCTTGTGAGCTTCATCTATTGCGTATTCAAGCGGATCAAAATACGGTTCGGGCGACTTTCCTTGCTCATTCGTTAGCCAGTAAGACCATGGTTCATACTGCGACTTGTAGAGTGCATCGCATTCTGTCCTCACCTGAAACATTACGGCATTGATTCCCGACTCTTTAAGTTTTTTTAAGATTGTTATTAGTTCGCTGATCTGTTCTCCGGAAGTTGCATTTGGCCTGTTTTTGGGCCAGTCAATGTTTGATACTGTTGCAATCCACGCACCGCGGAATTCTCTTTTGGGCGGAATAACCTGCGCAACTGTAATTATGGCAAGCAGTAAAACCAAAAATATCGATTTCTTCATTTTTCCTTCGAATTTGTTTATTTTAATTTGTAATTATATATTATAATTTAAATTTACACAAATAATTTAAGAATTTTTACCGTTTTTATAAAAAAAATGTTTAACCATTTAACACGGTTTTTAATTTTTTCCCTGGTGCTCATCTTTCCCTTCCTCTTTAATGTGGAAGAAGCGGGCAGTTCTACGCTTCCGTCAGTCACAATCGATTCTGAACTTCTTCAGGATGGCGATCTTATTTTCCGGAAAGGCAGAAGCCTTGTCAGCAGAATTGTACTACTTGCGGACGGAAATTCTCCATATTCCCACATCGGAATAGTGAAAAAGAGCAACGGCTCCGTTTTCGTGATTCATTCTGTCCCTGCGGAGGAAGAATTTGAAAAGGACAAAATAAAAATTGAACCGGTGGAGTTGTTTTGCCGGGTTGACCGCTGCAGTGAAGTCGCGGTTTACCGGATCTCCTCAGCGGATAAAAATTCCCTCGCCCCTGCTATCGAATATGCTCTGACAGCACTAAAAAAGCATCTTCCTTTTGACGGGAATTTTGATTTGACTACGGATGAGTCGCTTTATTGTACCGAGTTGGTTTGGAAGGCATTTCTCAAATCAGGAATTGATCTCGTTGGAAAAGAGTTCGATTCAGTTTCTCTCCCTTTCGGCCCGGCGAAGTGCATTCTTCCGGGAAGGATCTTGAACAACCCCCGGTTAAAACATATAGTTACCTCAAATAAATGAAAGGATCGTTATGAAAAAATCTAACTACTTATTCTTCGCAATTCTCTTCTTTTCACTTCTCGCATTGAGATGCGGGAGCGCAGACGGACCGGCGGATGTTGCAAAGGATTTTATTATGAAAGTCGCAGATAACGACAAAAGCGCATTGGATCTTCTTTCTCCTCAGCTAGTGGAGACTTTGGGTCACGAAAAACTTGAGAAAGGCATTGAAAAAGAAGCCGCCTCGGTTAAAGAAAAGGGGGGAATCAAATCAATTGATGTGGAAGAAGAAAAGGTCGAGGAAAAATCAGCATCCTTGAAATTGAAAATCACTTATTCCGATGGAAGCACTAAATCGGAAAAAATGGATTTGATGCTCGTGGAGGATAAATGGAAAATCGGAGTCAGTAAATAACTGATTGATTTTGCTCCTACTATGAAATGTTTGTTATGACGGCTGTATGTAAAAATCTTTTTTTTGCGTTATTGCTCACTGCGTTTGCCTTTTCACAGACTGAGTTGAAACTGTCCCGCGGGGTTGAGCGGGACTCATCCCGCGTCAGGCTTTCCCTTAATCCGCTGTTAAGGAATGATTCTTTCTCCGATAACATGATTTTTGAGGAAACAAATTTTCCCTTTGTTCTACCGGGAACTTCAACCAGCCGGATTTACTCAAAAATGTATCTGAGCACACAATGGTCCGGCATTTCTGATAAGCTTTTTTCTTCTGAAGAAATGATTAAGCCGCTGTTCACAAAATTCTCTCGGGAAAATAAAAACTATGAACTAAACTACGTACTTGGCATTCTTCAGGGGGCAGCAGTAGGGTATATGGCATACAGGCATATTTCGAAATGGGGCTTTTTAAGAAAAAAAGACGACTAGGCGTTCAGGTATTCAATTATTTCTTTGTGAGAGCTGATTACCGGAACGCCAAATTTATTTAGTTTGCCTTCAGATTGATGACCTCCAGAAAAAAGGACTGATTTGACTCTCAATTCCTTCGCAATGTCAAAATCGTGGTGCGTATCCCCGATAATTAATATGGTGTCGGGATGTGAGTTGATTTCCTCGATCAGTTCCAGTCCCAGATGAAGTTTGCTGTCTGCATAAATGTGGTGAAGTCCTTTAATATTCGAGAAAAATTCAATAATTTCATAGTGTTCAATTATTGAAACCAGGTCATTGTGGGAATATGCAGAAAGAACATATTGGTTGATTCCAAGCAGGGAAATATTTTTCAGCACATCAGGGACTTCATTGTACAGACTGCACTCATATTTTCTCGATTCATAGTTATCCATCCACTCCCTGCCAAGTTTTTCAAAGCTTTCAATTGTAAAATCGAATCCCGCTTTTTCATAGTACCGGATAACCGGAAGTGAAAAAATTTCCCGATAGCGTTCAATAGTCATCTCAGGAAGTCCGCGACTTCTAAGAAGCTCATTTCCCAGTTCGACGCAAAGATTCACGTCATTAAAAAGAGTTCCGTTCCAATCCCAGATAATGTGTTTTATCATAAAAATCGTAATTAATCAGGTAAACATCTTCTTACCGAAACATACCCGTTTTGGGCAAATTTATTTATTGCTTGTTTAATTTCAACAGCTCTGTCGTCGGTTTGAGGCACTACCCAGCCCCCCGATTCAAGGTAATAAAGTTTTCCGTTTGATTCAACTATTACGCCGAAATGCCCATTTCTTCCTACTATATCCCCCGCTCGTAATTTAATCACATCCTCTTCTGCTATTGTACTGTTTCTTTTTATTCTTACTATTTCTTTTCCAAGTTGATCCAGTTCCTTTGTATCAAGCCGATAATTATTGCTTCCTCCGTTCAGAGCGCCCCCATCTTTAAATCCGGTGGTTTCACAATAGTGTTTAAATCCAGGGGAGGAAAAAAGAAGATCTTCCCCCTTGATTAATCCAAGGTAAGCGGCAATCTCATATCCTGCCACCGATAATCCCGAACAGTCGAGTCCGTACTTGTATTTATGACGGACTCCTTCATATTGCGGGTCGTCAAGATCAAGTATATCACCGCCCCACCTGTAAAAACCTTTAGCAAGAATTTGCTGATATGTTGTAAAAGCAAAAATAGACAGTTGATTAACTATTTGCCGGGAAGTCATTTTTAAGAATTCATCTTTTTTCTCTAAAACCGCCGGTTTAATAATTTCATCAAGAATCTTTTTATTATCAGTCCGATAGGACATCAACATTCTGTTATGCATGGAGGGGAGTGAATCTGCAAGTGTGGTAATTGAGAAATCAGAGATATTTTTAATATTTTTAACATCAAGTTTGAGAATGGAGGATAGCTCATCCGCGGGAATTGAATATTCATATAGATCAGCGGTCGAGGCGCAAGACCAGAAAATTACTGAAAAAAGAAGCAGAATGATAAATGGTTTTTTCATAGAATAGGAATTTTAATAAAATAATAATCAAAATTACGAAAATAAAAATTAATTCAGCAGGATAGTAAAAAAAAAGCCTCACAAAAGTGAGGCTTTAAAAATAATCCTGGCAACTACCTACTCTCCCACACACCTGCGCATGCAGTACCATCGGCGTATAGGGGCTTAACTTCTCTGTTCGGAATGGGAAGAGGTGTAACACCCTAGCTATAGTCACCAGAAAAAAAAATAAATGAATGAAGAAAAAAACCGAGTTATAATGATTACTGTGAATAAAAAATAATGATTAAGTCGCACGACCAATTAGTACTGCTCAGCTGAATTCATTACTGAACTTACACTTGCAGCCTATCAACCTCGTCATCTCCGAGGGGTCTTCAGCCCATAAATGGGGGGATACATAATCTTGAAGCGTGCTTCGCACTTAGATGCTTTCAGCGCTTATCACAACCGTACATAGCTACCCAACGATGCCACTGGCGTGACAATTGGTACACTAGAGGTACGTTCATTTCGGTCCTCTCGTACTAGAAACGACCCTTCTCAAGTATCCTGCGCCCGCATAGGATAGGGACCGAACTGTCTCACGACGTTCTGAACCCAGCTCACGTACCGCTTTAATTGGCGAACAGCCAAACCCTTGGGACCTTCTCCAGCCCCAGGATGCGATGAGCCGACATCGAGGTGCCAAACCTTACCGTCGATATGAACTCTTGGGTAAGATCAGCCTGTTATCCCCGGCGTACCTTTTATCCTTTGAGCGACGGCACTTCCACTCGCAGCCGTCGGATCACTAAGTCCTGCTTTCGCACCTGCTCGACTTGTAAGTCTCGCAGTCAAGCTCCCTTTTGCCTTTGCACTCGTCGCATGATTACCAACCATGCTGAGGGAACCATTGAGAGCCTCCGTTACATTTTAGGAGGCGACCGCCCCAGTCAAACTACCCGCCTAACACTGTCCCTGACCCTGATTCAAGGGCCGAGGTTAGAATCCAAATAAAACAAGGGTGGTATTTCACCGTTGGCTCCACCGAAACTAGCGTCCCGGTTTCAAAGCCTCCCACCTATCCTACACATGCTTTATCCGAACCCAATATTAGGGTGCAGTAAAGGTGCACGGGGTCTTTCCGTCCATATGCGGGTAACCGGCGTCTTCACCGGTACCACAATTTCACCGAGCTCGTGGTTGAGACAGTGCCCAGATCGTTACACCATTCGTGCAGGTCGGAACTTACCCGACAAGGAATTTCGCTACCTTAGGACCGTTATAGTTACGGCCGCCGTTTACTGGGGCTTCGATTCAAAGCTTCACTTGCGTTGACTTCTCCTCTTAACCTTCCAGCACCGGGCAGGTGTCAGTCCCTATACATCGTCTTGATTGACTTCGCAGAGACATGTGTTTTTGTTAAACAGTCGCCTGGGCCATTTCACTGCGGCCTCGTTCAGCTACGTCAGTAAATAATTTCACTTACTAGAGGCACCCCTTATCCCGAAGTTACGGGGTTAATTTGCCGAGTTCCTTAACCACGACTCACTCGAGCACCTTAGAATACTCATCTCGTCTACCTGTGTCGGTTTGCGGTACGGACTGATATAAATCTCCTATACGAAGTTTTTCTCGGCAGCATGATTAGGGTCAGTTTGTGTCCAAAGGACTCCCCGTCGCGCCTCGATGTTAAGCCTCCGCGGATTTGCCTACGGAAGCCATCTACACGCTTAGACCACCTAATCCAACAGGTGGCTGACCTTTCACTTCTGCGTCACTCCTTATAGTCGAACGATTTACACCAGGTACAGGAATGTTGACCTGTTTTCCATCGCCTACGCCTTTCAGCCTCAGCTTAGGACCCGACTAACCCTGAGACGATTAACGTTGCTCAGGAAACCTTAGACTTTCGGTGAGAAGATTTTTCATCTTCTTTATCGTTACTCATGCCTACATTTGCTTTTCTGTACGCTCCAGCATTGCTCGCGCAACACCTTCACAGCAGACAGAATGTTCCTCTACCACTCCTTACGGAGTCCACAACTTCGGTAAATAGTTTAAGTCCCGAACATTGTCGACGCCAAGTCGCTTGACTAGTGAGCTATTACGCACTCTTTAAATGAATGGCTGCTTCTAAGCCAACATACTAGTTGTCAGGGCAACTTAACATCCTTTATCTGTTAACTATTATTTAGGGACCTTAGTCGATGGTCTGGGTTGTTTCCCTTTTGGCAATGGAGCTTATCCCTCACTGCCTGACTCCCGAGAAACATGTTAGCGGAATTCGGAGTTTATCTGGGTTTGGTACCGTTGTGACAGCCCTAGCCCAACCAGTGCTCTACCTCCGCAACACTATATACTCGAGGCTAGCCCTAAAGCTATTTCGAGGAATACGAGCTATTTCCGAGTTTGATTAGCCTTTCACCCCTACCCTCATCTCATCCAAGCGGTTTTCAACCCACAATAGTTCGGACCTCCATGAGGTTTTACCCTCACTTCATCCTGGACAAGGGTAGATCACTCGGTTTCGCGTCTACCGCATGTTACTTAAAACGCCCGATTAGGACTTGCTTTCGCTTCGGCTCCTGTACTTAATACATTAACCTTGCAACATACGAGTAACTCGTAGGCTCATTATCCAGAAGGCACGCTGTCATCCCGACGAATCGGGACTCCAACTGCTTGTATGCACACGGTTTCAGGTACTATTTCACTCCCTTAATAAGGGTTCTTTTCACCTTTCCCTCACGGTACTTATTCACTATCGGTTATGAGACTATATTTAGCCTTAGCAGATGGTTCTGCCGGATTCACACGGAATTCCACTTGCTCCGCGCTACTTGGGAATTAAATCCAAGGAGCCAAAATATT